>OGDN01000038.1_pt1 | contig 212572 bp, 183 predicted proteins | sample 1570271 | NCBI WGS metagenome assembly OGDN01 (sample SAMEA4384481, study PRJEB24528) | human gut metagenome | reverse complement strand
ATTAGGGACACCAGAAAGTCCGCCCATTGTCTCCGGTGTGTCGGACATGCACCCGGCGGATTGTCAAAACGTGGAAGAGACACGGAATCTGATGCAAACATTCAGCTGGAAGAAATGCTCACATTTTTCTCCAACGAATATTCCCTCTGCATTTCCACATGAAATCCCCAAGTGCGTTTCTTATAATATTACTTATCACCCCAAAGAGACCTGGGCTTATTGCGACAATTCCTTTTGGTATTCCATGAAGCAAAAAAGTTCCATTACACCGGAATGCCAGTTGACAATGCAGAAGCATCATATTAGTATTAGTGAGAATGAATATCAATATCAAAAGAGAAAAGGTGTGTGGAAAATATGACGTTAGAGGAACTGCCAATCGGAAAGCGCGCTGCTATTACGGCGGTCGGCGGAGAGGGCGCACTGCGTTGCCGGCTGTTAGACATGGGGCTGATCCCGAAGACTGCTGTGGAGGTGCGCAAGGTGGCTCCGATGGGAGATCCGATTGAAATACGCATCCGCGGGTATGAGCTTACGATCCGGCGGGAGGACGCAGCGAAAATTGAAGTGAAACCGGAGGAAGAAAAATGATATTTGCATTGGCTGGAAACCAGAACTGCGGTAAGACGACGTTGTTTAATCAGCTGACAGGAGCTAACCAGCATGTCGGCAATTTCCCCGGCGTTACGGTGGATCAGAAGATGGGGGAAATCCGCTCCACGAAGAATTGTTCCGTGGTAGATCTCCCCGGAATCTATTCCATCAGACCTTATACCAATGAGGAGATTGTCACCAGAGATTTTATCTTAAATGAGAAGCCGGATGGAATCATCAACATTGTGGATGCGACGAACATCGAGAGAAATCTTTACCTGACGCTCCAGCTTCTGGAAATGCACATTCCGATGGTGTTAGCACTCAATATGATGGATGAGGTCCGCGGAAACGGAGGTTCCATTGATTACAGGCAGATGTCACAGGAATTAGGGATTCCCGTGATTCCGATCAGTGCGGCGAAGGATGAGGGAATTGAGGATCTGATTGCGGCGATTGTGGAAGTCGCGGGCAAAAAGATACCGCCCAAAGTCATGGATTTCTGCGAGCAGGGGCCGGTACACCGCTGCATTCATGCGGTGTCGCATCAGGTGGAGGATCATGCGGTAAATATCGGGATGTCCCCGCGCTTTGCGGCGACGAAGATCGTGGAAAATGACACGGACATTATAGAACGTCTGGCTCTTTCTGAGAATGAGCTGGAAATGATGGAACATAGTATTGCGGAGATGGAAAAAGACTGCGGATTGGACCGGAATGCGGCGTTAGCTGACATGCGGTATACCTTTATAGAGAAGGTGTGCCAAAAAACGGTTAAAAAATGTCAGGAGAGCAGGGAGCACATCCGGAGTGTGAAAATCGACGGTGTGCTCACGAACAAGTACCTTGCGATCCCGATGTTTCTACTGATCATGTTTTTAATTTTCTGGCTGACGTTCCATGTGGTCGGCGCGGCGTTAAGCGACTGGCTGGCGGTGGGAATCGACGCGTTTACTGCCGTCTGCGACAGGGGACTTACCGCGTACGGACTGAATCCGGTTGTGCACAGCCTGCTCATCGATGGTGTTTTTGCCGGCGTCGGGAGTGTGTTAAGCTTCCTGCCGATCATCGTGGTGCTGTTTTTCTTCCTCTCGATTCTGGAGGACTCCGGCTACATGGCGCGCGTGGCTTTCGTGATGGACAAGCCGCTGCGTAAGATCGGACTTTCCGGGCGAAGCTTTGTACCAATGCTGATCGGATTTGGCTGTACGGTTCCGGCGGTCATGGCGACAAGGACGCTGTCGAGTGAGAGAGACCGGAAGATGACAATTATGCTCACGCCTTATATGAGCTGTTCTGCCAAAATACCGATCTACGCGGTGTTTGCGGCGGCATTTTTCCCGGGAAACGAGGCGGTCGTGATGATACTTCTCTACACGGCGGGAATTGTGGTCGGCATCTTATCCGCGCTGGTATTGAATCATACGGCGTTCCGCGGGAATCCGATTCCGTTTGTCATGGAACTGCCGAATTACCGTTTCCCGTCGGCAAAGAGTGTCGGACAGCTGATCTGGGATAAGGCAAAGGATTTCCTAGAGCGCGCGTTTACCATTATCTTTGTGGCAACGATTGTCATCTGGTTCTTGCAGACCTTTGATCTGAAACTTAATGTGGTGACAGACAGTGAGAAAAGTCTGCTCGCTCTGGTGGGGCAGTGGATCGCACCGCTGTTTGGACCGCTCGGTTTTTCGGACTGGAGGGTTTCTACGGCGTTAATTACTGGATTTACGGCAAAAGAGGCGGTGGTCAGCACCTTGAGTGTGTTGACTGGCACGGCGACTGCCAATCTAAGCAGGGTGCTCGGAAGTATGTTTACCGGGCGCTCGGCGGCAAGCTTCCTTGTGTTTACGCTGCTTTACACGCCGTGTGTTGCAGCCATTGCGGCGGTGAAGCGTGAGATGGGAAGCGGCATGCGGGCATTTCTCGTCGTGGTGCTTCAATGCGCGGTCGCGTGGCTGATGGCATTTGCGGTTTATCAGATAGGAGGAATCTTCTTTTGAGTGGGTTGCATGCGTTGGATCTGATTGTGCTGGGGTGTATCCTTTTGTGGATCATCCTGGCGCTTTTGTATATGGGAAAAAGAAAAAACGACAAAGAAGATTGTGGCTGCTGTGGTCACTGCTCATCCTGCAGCGGATGTAAAAGTGGGAGAAAGGATAAGAAAAATTAAAAAAAAGGAACAACCGATTGCGCATTTTGTAAAATAGGTGTAAAATATATAAAATGAGTGCAAAATCGTGTATAAGAACAGAAGAGGCGGCAGAGAGAATTTGCACATACAGATACGAATACAAAGGAAGGGGATTTCAAATGAAGAAGCATGTTATTGCGGCGGTTGCAGCGGCAACCTTTGTTACAACAGCAATGGCGGGCTGTACAGGTGCGGATACGACGGCAGGTGGAGAGTCCGTAAACGGTGAACCGTCCGTATTGCAGACGGAGGCGGTCATGGATTCGACAGAGTTGTCCGGCGATGCAGCGGAGGATGACGGCAAGGTTACATTGACCGTATGGGCAGAGGAGGCCAATTTTGATGTTCTGCAGGAGATGATCGACAGCTTCGAGCAGAAATATGCAGGACAGGCAGATTTTGATATTCAGCTTGCGGAGAATGCAGATGCTGAGACGCGCAATACGCTGCTTGGAGATGTACATAACGGAGCGGATGTCTTCCCGCTGCCGGACGATCAGCTTACCAGCATGGTTGCAGCCGGTGCCTTAGAGCAGGTACCAAATGCAGATGAGATCCGGGAGGCGAATCTGGATGAGGCGGTTGCAGCGGCTTCTGTGAATGATACGCTGTACGCTTACCCGATGACGGCGGACAACGGATATTTTCTGTATTACGATAAGAATTACCTGACGGAAGAGGACGTCCAGACGATGGACGGGCTTCTGGCAGCAGCGGGCGCTGTGGGCAAGAAGGTGACGATGGACTGGAGTTCCGGCTGGTACCTCTATGCGTTTTTCGGCAACACCGGACTGGATTTCGGTGTAAATGACGACGGGGTGACGAACTACTGCGACTGGAATGCGACGGAAGGCAGCATAAAGGGAACCGACATTGAGGAGGCGCTGCTTGCCATCGCACAGAATCCGGCGTTTTTAAGCTGTACCGACACGGAATTCATGGAGGGCGTGCAGGACGGAACGGTTGTGGCAGGCGTCAGCGGCGTGTGGAATGCATCGGAGATCAAAAAGGTATGGGGCAACGATTACGGGGCAGTGAAGCTTCCGACCTACACCTGCGCGGGACAGCAGATCCAGATGGCCTCTTTCACGGGCTATAAGATGATGGGCGTCAACGCCTATTCCAAGCACAAGGACTGGGCATTAAAGCTTGCAGACTGGTTTACAAACGAGGAGAACCAGATGCTGCGTCTTGAGGAGCGCGATCAGGGACCTTCCAATAAAAACGCGGCTGCGTCGGAGCAGGTACAGGCGGTGCCTGCCATCCAGGCAGTCATTGCGCAGGCGCAGTACGGCAAACTCCAGCGTGTGGGCAACAGCTTCTGGGATGCGACGACGGAGTTCGGCAATCTGATGGCGACAGGCAGCACAAACGGAACGGATCCGCAGGAAGTGATGGATACGCTTGTGGCTGGAATTACACAGTCGACGGTACAGTAACGGGGAGGAGCAGGATATGAAGAAAAAAAGCTATATCAGTACAAAGTTTATTATTCTGATTCCGGTATTTATCCTGGGATTTGTGTCAGTCGTTTCCAATATTCTGGCAGTGACCAATATTAAGAGAGTAAATGCAAATGCAACGCAGATTGCAAACGGCTACATGAGCTGTATTTCAGAGCTCGGCGATATTCAGAAAGAGACGCTTCTGATCCACAGACTGGGACTGTCCCATATCGTGGCGACCGACTTAAATACCATGATCTCGCTGGTCGAGACCATCCGGAGTGAGCAGGAGACCTTAGAGACATATCTGGATGATTTCCAGGAATATGTGACAGACGACAACAAGGCGGAATACGATGCGCTGGTGTCCAACTACGAGGGAATGAAGTACGAGCTTGCCAACCTCATGGCATACAGTGCCAACAACGATAACGAGGCGGCTTATGCGCTGGCAAACGGCAAGATCGCCGATTATTCCAGTGCAATGCAGGAGAGCATTGCGGCAATCCGCACCAATGTCAGCGAAAATGCGGATGTGGCGAAGGAACAGCTTGCAGCGGTCTACCGTACTTCAATCGCGGCGAGCACGGCATCCATCATCATCAGTGTGGCGGCGCTGCTTGCAACTCTGATCTGCGTATTCCGGCTGGTAATTATCCCTCTGTTAAAGACACAGAAGGAGATCACCAATATTATTGAGGACATTGACAAGCGCGAGGGCGATCTGACGAGACGTGTGAGCGTGCACGCGAACCAGGAGGTCGCAGCGGTCGGCAATGGCATTAATGTGTTTATGGACAAGCTTCAGGATATTTTCAAGGTGATCGTGAACAATTCAACCAGAATGGAATCTGTGGTCGGCGAGGTGCGCGACAGCGTCGTGACATCGAATGGCAGTGTGTCGGATCTGTCGGCACTCACAGAAGAACTTTCTGCCACGATGGAGGAAATGTCAGCCAATGCATCCCTCATCAATACGAACACCGAGTCTGTAAAGCAGGAGGTTGACCAGATCGCGGAGCGCACGTCAGAGATCAACGCGTACACCCGCGAGATGAAGGAACATGCGGATTCCATGGAGGCTTCCGCAAGGGAGAACATGGAGTCTACCGGAGCCAAGGTCAATGAGATTTTAACCGTATTAAATCAGGCAATCGAGGACAGCAAGAGCGTAAATCAGGTAAACAGCCTGACCGATGATATTTTAAATATTGCAAGCCAGACCAACCTTCTGGCGTTAAATGCCTCCATCGAGGCAGCGAGAGCAGGGGAAGCGGGCAGAGGATTTTCCGTTGTTGCGACGGAGATCAGCCAGCTTGCAGCCGCCAGCCAGGAGGCAGCCAACCGTATCCAGCAGATCAACCGCGTTGTGACGGAGGCGGTTGGAAACCTCACGGAACATTCCAACGGACTGGTGCAGTATATGAATGATTCCATTCTTCCGGAGTTTGAGGCGTTTGTCGATGCCGGAAGTGCGTACCGGGAGAAGGCAACCCACATTGAGACCAGCATGGGAGACTTTACCGAGAAGACGGAGGTCTTAAAGAAGACGATGGCAGAGATCGCGGATTCCATCAACACGATTGCACATGCGATCGAGGAGGGTGTGAAGGGCGTTTCCAGCGCTGCCGACAGCACGCAGGTGCTCGTGGGCGACATGGAGGACATCACGCGCCATATGGACGAGAACCAGCACATCGCGGCAGATTTGAAGCGCGAGACAGAGGTCTTCAAAAAATTATAGGCACAGGATTTGTCCGCTTGCCAGAAGTATCAAATTGTTATATAATAGCCTGTGGTCATGTCACAAGACAAAGGACAGCCACAGGCTGTTGTTATTCAGGAAAGAAACAGCACCGTAAGGTGTTATACAATGGAGGTTTAAGATGAGTAAAGTCAGAACCAGATTCGCACCAAGCCCGACAGGAAGAATGCATGTCGGCAATCTGCGATCCGCATTATATGAGTTTTTAATTGCAAAGCATGCCGGAGGAGATTTCATGCTTCGCATTGAGGATACCGATCAGGAGCGCTATGTGGAGGGCGCTGTGGAGATTATCTACCGCACGCTGCAGGAGACGGGACTTGTACACGATGAGGGACCGGACAAGGACGGCGGATACGGTCCTTATGTACAGAGCGAGCGTATGAAGACCGGCATTTACATGAAATATGCTAAAGAGCTGATTGAGAAGGGGGAGGCATATTACTGCTTCTGTGACAAGGAGCGTCTGGCATCCCTTAAGACAGAGGTGGTCGAGGGCAAGGAGATCACGCTCTACGACAAGCACTGCCTGCACCTTAGCAAGGAGGAGATTGAGGCAAATCTTGCTGCCGGCAAGCCGTTTGTCATCCGTCAGAATATTCCGAATGAGGGAACGACAACCTTCCACGACGAACTTTACGGAGATATCACCGTGGAGAACGCAGAACTGGACGATATGATTTTAATCAAGTCGGACGGATACCCGACTTACAACTTTGCAAATGTTGTTGATGACCACACGATGAACATTACGCATGTGGTTCGTGGAAACGAATACCTCTCCTCAGCACCGAAGTATCAGCGTCTTTATGATGCGTTCGGCTGGGAGTCACCGGTGTACATTCATCTGCCGTTAATTACGGACGAGAACCATAAAAAGCTTTCCAAGCGCAGCGGACATTCTTCCTTTGAGGATCTCTTAGAGCAGGGATTCCTGTCCGAGGCAGTGGTCAACTACATCGCACTTTTGGGATGGAGCCCGGAGGACAACCGCGAGATCTTTACCCTGGATGAGCTGATCAAAGAGTTCGATTACCACAGAATCAGCAAATCCCCGGCGGTGTTCGATTACACCAAGTTAAAGTGGATGAACGGGGAGTACATCAAGGCGATGGATTTTGACCGTTTTTATGAGATGGCGGAGCCGTATCTGCGCGAGGTCATTCACAAGGATATGGATTTGAAGAAGATTGCAGCGATGGTGAAGACCCGTATCGAGGTTTTCCCGGAGATCCGCGACCACATCGACTTCTTCGAGGAACTGCCGGAGTACGATATAGCGATGTACACACACAAGAAGATGAAGACCAATGCAGAGACCTCGCTGGAGGTTTTAAGCGACGTCCTGCCGCTGCTGGAAGCGCAGGAGGATTTTTCCAATGATGCACTCTATGCGACGCTCCTTAAGTATGTTGAGGAAAAGGGCGTGAAGAACGGCTATGTGATGTGGCCGATCCGTACCGCAGTGTCCGGCAAACAGATGACGCCGGGCGGAGCGACAGAGCTGATGGAGGTTTTAGGCAAAGAGGAATCCATTGCGAGAATCAAAAAAGGCATTTCCATGTTACAGAAATAATCAGAGGTAATCTATGAGTTTTAACCCGTCTCAGCGTGAGGCCATCCGTCACAAGGATGGTCCCATGCTCGTACTGGCCGGGCCCGGTTCGGGCAAGACCCTTGTCATTACGGAACGCACCAGACATTTGATAACAGAATATGGAATCAATCCGGCAAACATTCTTGTCATCACGTTTACAAGAGCGGCGGCAACGGAGATGAAGGAACGTTTTTTGCGCCTGATGGGCGGAAAATCTTCCGCAGTGACGTTTGGAACTTTCCACGCCGTCTTTTTTATGATCTTAAAGCACGCCTACCACTATCAGGCGGAGAACATCATCCGCGAGGAGCAGCGGGTGAGCTGCATGCGTGAGATCATTAAGCGCCACAGGCTGGAATATGAGGATGAGTCGGAGTTCATCGCAGCGCTTCTGGGGGAGATCGGTCTAGTGAAAAACAGCGGAATTTCACTCGATCATTACTATTCCACGAACTGCGGGGAAGAGGTGTTCCGGAGAGTTTACAGCGAGTACCACGAATATCTCTATGCGCATCATCTGATTGACTTCGAGGATATGCTTTTGTATACATGGGAGCTTTTCAAGGAGCGGAAGGATATTCTGGCTGCCTGGCAGAAAAAATATCCCTACATTCTGATTGACGAGTTCCAGGACATCAACCAGATTCAGTTTGAGGTGGTCAGGCTGCTTGCGGGTGAGCAGAGAAATCTGTTTGTTGTGGGGGATGACGACCAGTCGATCTACCGCTTCCGCGGAGCAAAGCCGGAGATTATGCTGCGGTTTGAGCGTGAAATTCCGGGGACGAAAACCGTGCTTCTCGACACGAATTACCGGTCGCAGGCCAATATTGTCGAGGATGCGCTGAATCTGATCGGGCACAATAAGGAGCGCTTCCAGAAGCGCATCCGCGCGGCACTCCCGGCGGAGACCGGGGTGGAGTATGCCGTTTTTGAGGATCAGCGGAAGGAGAATCTGCGGATCATCCGCGATATTTGTGATGCGGTGGAGAGGGGAAAGAGCTACCGTGATTTTGCTGTGCTGTTCCGCACTAACACACAGCCGCGTCTTCTGATGGAGCAGATGATGGAGTACAATATTCCGTTTAGGACGAGAGACCGCATACCGAACCTTTACGAGCACTGGATCGCAAAGGATATTTTTGCCTATATCCGGATCGCGCAGGGAAGCCGGGAACGCCGTGATTTTCTGCAGATCATGAACCGCCCGAAGCGCTATATCAGCAGAGATTCATTGGACGAGGACACGGTGGCATTCGATGTGTGGGAATGGTATTTCAGAGAGGCGGAACAGCCGTGGGTGGCGGAGCGGATCGTCACGCTGGAGCATGATGTGATGCAGCTTCGCCGGATGAATCCGTTTGCCGCCATCAACTATATCCGGAAAGGCATCGGATATGACGAGTTCTGTGCCGAGTATGCAGATTACAGGCGTATCCGGGCGGATGAACTTTATGATGTGCTGGATGAACTACAGGAAAGTGCAAGAGGCTATGAAGATTATGACGGATGGTTTGCGCACATCGAGAATTACACCAGGGAATTGGAACGCCTGTACCAGAGCCAGGAAAAGCAGAGTGAGAGCGTAGCGCTTTCCACGCTGCATTCCGCCAAGGGGCTTGAGTACGAAAACGTCTATCTGATCGACGTGAACGAGGGAGTGATGCCCTACAAGAAGGCGGTGCTGGATCAGGACATCGAGGAGGAGCGCCGGATGTTTTACGTCGGTATGACGCGGGCAAAAAAATATCTGCATCTCTTTTCCGTCAAACAGATGAATCAGAAAGATGCAGATATCTCGCGCTTTATTGCCGAGGCAGGAGAGCGTCTCAGTCCTCCATGTCGTTAAATTCTGCCTCGTCAAGCCACTCATCAAAGCGGTCGGATACGGCTTCGTATTCGGCGTCGTCTAAAATATTATCCAGAGACGGATTGCCATCGCTATCCTCCGCATAGCGGTAGATATAGACCTCGCCGTCCTCGTTCGGCTCGCCGGCTTCGGTGAGCGGAAGAAGGGCGATATAGTCCTGCTCGTTGACGGTAAAAATGGTTAAAATCTCACATTCTACCTGGCTGCCGTCATCCAGATCCAGGGTGACCAGGATATCCTCGTCTTCGTTGGTGTTATGGTTGTCTGCCATCATGATATCTCCTTTATTGGATGTTATTAAATAATCGCCTGAATGTAGAGCTCCGGATGCTCCTCAAGATTGATGAAACGTGAGGGGGCGATCTGGATCGTAGGTCTCGTCAGACGCTTATTGATAAAAATAATCTCTCCGGTCTGTCCGTTGTTCAACAGAACCCGGTTGTGCAGGTAAGTGTGCGCAATGTGTTCGAGAAAGGTGAGAATATAGCGCGGCTTGTAGCGCTGCAAGCCTTCCTGTTCAAACTGGGCGATCACTTCAAACGGACACAGCCCCAGACGATAACAGCGGTCGGCGGTCATGGCATCATATACATCCGCGACGGCTATGATCGAAGCGTAGTCGTCAATGTCCGATGCGTACAGACCGAACGGATAACCGCTTCCGTCACACCGCTCGTGATGCATCAGGGCAGCGTTCTTTATGTGCGGATCGAGAGGCTGGTTTTTAAGCAGCTCGTACCCTAAAAGGGGATGGCGCTTGATCTGTTCAAACTCTTCGGAAGTCAGCCTGCCCGGCTTGCCGATGATGCTGGCAGGAATCCGGGATTTCCCGATATCGTGTAAAAGACCGCAGAGAGTCAGTGTGTTCTGGGCATCCTCCGAAAAACCGAGCCAGTTCCCGAGCATGCGGGAGATAATGGCGACGTTGACGCTGTGTGCGTAAGTCGAATCGTCGATTTGCCGTAAGTTATGGAGCATGTCGAACATGGAAAGTGTGGTAGTATGCGACGCAAACAAATCCAGGGTCCCTGCAAGAAGCTTGTCTGTCTCCAGCTTTTTGGCACGTAAAATACAGTCGTTTAACGCAGTGTGAAGCATCGTAGTGCAGCTGTCAAACTTCTGACTGAAAATCTTGTATTCTTCGCTTTGCCGGATACGCTCGGAACGGGAACGAACCGGAGCGTACTGCTTTTGCAGATAATCGTGAAGCCCACCGGAGGAATCGCTGCTGTCCCTGATCCATACTTCCGGTATGGAATAGTCACGGATGTGCAGGATGGTCTGCGCACTCAAAAGACAGCCCTCATCCAGGATGATCTGCCCCGCGGCAGTGCGAACCGGTCTGGCTGTGAACATTCCGGGCTTTAAATCTGTCGTGGGTATTCGTTTCATATACATCACCTCGATCGTACTGTGACAATAAGAACTCTCGTTTCTTAATATTATAACATGAGATGCAAATGCCGGACAAGCGCATTCTCCCCGAAAAAGAAAAAACTATACAAAAAACAAGCGGGAATGATATAATGTACGCGAAGGCTATTGAGCAGTGCCAGACAGGGAGTTTTAAAAATTTGCCTGCGAAGGCAAAATTTTTTAAAATTCATGGCTGATAGGGCGAAAGCCCGTGAGTCCGGGAAATCTCTGATTTTCCGGACGTGCACAGCGAAATGATGTGTAGGTGCATTGCGAAGAGATGCAGACGTGCAGGCAGCGAAGACAAAGGTGGAAGATGGCATGGCGTATACGATAAAAGAGGGCGATTACAGACAATACGGGGCATCAGCCGCAGGCGGCGGAGTCGTGTTTACGTTTGAGGCAGAAAAGGAAGAGGACTGCAGTATTCTTCTGTATGGGAAAGATGGCGGAATCCGGCAGGAACTTAAGGTGCCGGAAAGCTGCTGCAGAGGAGCGATCCGGTCAGTCTTTGTCGCGGGGCTTAAGGCAGAGAGCCTGCGTTATAATTATAAAATCAGCGGGACGGTCGTGACCGATCCTTATGCAAACCGCATCATCGGCAGAGAGCGCTGGAGAGACGCAGGGCGCGTTAAGAATGAGTTCCGGGTCTGCGGTGGTTATTCGGATGACACTTTTTCGTGGGGGACGGATGTACATCCGGAGATCCCGCGCCATGAGATGTTCCTCTATAAGCTCAACATCCGCGGATTTTCGATGGATGCGGGAATCCCTGCAAAGGAGCGGGGAACTTTTGCGGCGGTGCGCGATAAGATTCCCTATCTGAAAGAACTTGGTGTCACGACGGTGGAGTTCATGCCGGTGTATGAGTTTGAGGAACTGATCTTAAAGGAGAAGGCGGTATTGCCGGAATATATCAGCTGGCAGGTGCGGAAAGAGGATCAGATCAAGCCGGAAGCATGTGCGATGCCGGAGCGTGTGAACCTGTGGGGATATGCGCCCGCCAATTATTTTGCGGTAAAGGCGTCCTACGCGAAAGGGCAGGATGCGGCCGTCGAATGGAAAAAACTCATCCGCGCGCTCCATGAGAATCACATGGAATGTGTGATGGAGATGTATTTTCCTGAGAATGTCAATCAGAATCTGATCTTAGATGCGCTGCGTTACTGGGTCAGGGAGTATCATGTGGATGGCTTCCATCTGCTGGGGGAGAATCTGCCCGTCACGCAGATTGCACAGGATGCGTGGCTTAGACGGACGAAGATTTTCTGCGCCGGTTTCGAGAACGCTGTGCTCTGGCACCCGTGCCGTTATCCGCATCTGTATGTATACAATGACGAATATCTGTATCCCGTCCGGGCGCTGCTCAATCACAAGAACGGCGGTATGGATGCATTTGCATGCCAGCAGCGCAAACAGCATCAGTATCACGGATTTGTCAATTACATTTCGGACAATAACGGGTTTTCCCTGCGGGATCTCTTCTGCTATGAGCAGAAACACAATGAAGACAACGGGGAGGAGAACCGGGATGGAAGCGACTGGAATTTGAGCGCCAACTACGGCGTGGAGGGACGAAGCCGCAAGCAGCGGATCGTAAGAATCCGTGAACGGCAGATGTGCAATGCGGTGGCGGTGCTTTTTCTCGCGCAGGGAGTCCCGCTTTTATACGAGGGGGACGAGACGGGAGATTCCCAGGAAGGCAACAACAATGCATACTGTCAGGACAATCCGACCGGCTGGGTGAACTGGAAGAAAGATGAGCGCTACGCGTGGTTCCGGGAGTTTGTGGCGCGGATGGCAGCGTTTCGCAGGGAGCATCCCGTGCTCGCCGCGGATATGCCAAAACAGCTTTCCGATGCAAAAGGAACGGGGTATCCCGATTTGTCCTATCACGGAGAGAATGCGTGGATTTCAGATCTTTCCGGCGAGAGACAGTCTTTGGGCATGCTCTACTGCGGAAAAGAGGATGGCGATGGAACAGAGGGGGAGAAATTCCTTTATGTCGGTTGCAATTTTCACATGGGTCCTACCAGATTGGCGCTTCCGAAGCTTCCCGGGAAGAAAAAGTGGTATCTGCTGATGGACACCGCCAGAGAGCGGGCACCGTTCCTAAAAGAGGAGGAGCGGGTGGATGCGCCGCGGATCGAACTTTGCGGTCAGTCTGTCGTTATATTAACAGGAAAATAAGGTTACATTATTATGAAAGCATGGAAACATTTTTGCACGATCAACCATCACAAGCATCTGGTCATGAAAGGCTGTTTTGCGGTGGGGTTATACAAACAGGGATTATTACATGATCTGTCGAAATATACGCCGACAGAATTTCTGGTGGGCTGTAAATATTATCAGGGAACAATGAGCCCGAACAATGCAGAGCGCAAGGATAAGGGATACTCGTCCGCGTGGCTGCACCACAAAGGGCGGAACAAGCATCACATGGAATACTGGATTGACTACGGCGTGCCGGACGAGGGCGGGGACAAGGGACTCTGCGGCATGAAAATGCCTCTGCGGTACGTGGTGGAGATGTATATCGACCGTGTAGCGGCCTCGAAAAATTACCAGAAGGAGCGCTATACCGACCGGAGCGCATTAGAGTATTACCTGCATGGAAAGGATTTTCATGTCATGCACAAGGATACGCGGGCGCTTCTTGAACTGCTTTTGTACCGGCTCGCTGTCCGGGGCGAGCCGGAAGTCAATACATTTATCCGCGAAGAACTGCTGGCAGGGAAGATCCCCTATGAGCAGAAGGTTCTGGATCAATTAGCGCAGCCATATCACAGGGAAGCGGAGAAGTAAACGTAAGCATCTCCCCGGTGACGGGATGAGAAAAAGACAAACGGTGGGAATGAAGTGCCTGCCGTTTTATTTTTGTGTCTGAAAATGCCGGATAATAGAGCTGGTCGCCTGCCAGAGGATAGCCGAGCGCGGACATGTGGACACGGATCTGGTGCGTGCGCCCCGTTTCCAGATGAAGGGAGAGCAGGGAATAGGGGGCGTGGCATAAGAGACTTTTATAGTGCGTGATGGCATCATCCCCGCAGAGAAAATCAACCTGCCGGCGGACATCGCCCGGTTTTACGCGGGCAATCGGCGCGTGGACGGTGCCGCTTCCGGTGAGCGTGCCGCATACGACGGCGAGGTATTCCCGGCGGATCATACGCTGCTGCATGGCTTTGCCGAGCAGGGCGGCGGAGAGCATATTTTTGGCGACGATGATCAGGCCGCTCGTGTCGGCATCCAGCCGGTTGATGCAGCGGAACGGGCGGATTTCGCCTTTTGCACGGTAATATCCCGTGACGGCGTTTGCAAGCGTATCCCTCTGGTGCGCGGCAGACGGGTGTACCGGCATGCCTGCCGGCTTGTCAATCACCAGAAGATCTTCGTCCTCGTAACAGATCGCGAGGGGAATCTGCTGCGGAAAAATGGAGGTGCCGGAAGTATTCTCCTCCAGATGAAGACAGAGAAGGTCGCCGGTGTGAAGCGTTTCATTCATATGCGCCCACACGCCGTTCAAGAGGGTGCCGTGGTCTGTTTTCTTTAAATGTACCAGTATCGGCCCGGAATAGCCGAGACTTTTTAAATAATGCAGAATGGTCTGCCCGTCCGTGGCGGATAAAATGCGGTAGGTAAGGGTGCGCAGCATAAAAATTCCTCCTGTTTCATGTAACGCTATTATAGCGAAGCGGCGGGGGAGATGTAAAGACGGCATGTATTTGTTTGCGGAAAAAAGAGGGGAAAAGCACGGAAAACATGGCCCATACATAGAATGTATCAATAAAGCTTTTCAGGTGCGTTGTGAAAACTTTCTTATCTCCGCTCACACCAGAACAGGAAATGGAATGCCTGAAAAAAATGAAAGACGGCGACCTTGAGGCAAAAAAAGAACTGACGCTTCGGAATATGCGCCTGGTAGCGCACGTGGCGAAAAAATATCAGAATTCCGATGAAGATATGGAAGATCTGATCTCCATCGGAACCATCGGTCTGATCAAGGCAATCTCTACTTATAAAGAAGATTACGGAAGCCGCCTGGCAACTTACGCGGCGAGATGCATTGACAATGAACTGCTGATGCATTTCCGTTCCAAAAAGAAGACGGCCAGAGAGGTCTCTCTGTATGAACCGATCGGAACGGACAAAGAGGGCAATCAGATTCATCTGCTGGATATTGTGGAGAGCGATGAACCGGATGTGGTGGAGACGATCGAGACCGACAGACGCACCAGAGAGGTGCTGGCACTTGTGCCGAAGCTGCTTTCCGGCAGGGAGCGCTATATCATAGAAAACCGGTACGGTCTCTATGCCTGTAAACCGATGACACAGCGTGAGATTGCAGCGGCGCTTGGAATATCCCGCTCGTATGTGTCGAGAATCGAGAAACGGGCGCTGGAAAAACTGCGAAAAGGAATGGAAAGCGCGGGGGGCGGGAGATAAATTGCCGCTTCCCTTTTTCTACAAATGATGTTATACTAAACATGTCTTTTTAACAAATGTATTTTCTAAGATATTCAGCAGTGTTCACTGCACAGAGATTCCAGATCTTTCTATAATGAAAAGGAGAACAGGTTGTATAGCAGAGTAGCAACAGCAACGATACGCGGTATCCAGAGTGTGCCTGTCTGCGTGGAAGCGGATGTGAGCGACGGGATGCCTGTTTTTGAGATGGTCGGTTTTCTGGCGTCTGAGGTCAAAGAAGCCAGGGAGCGGGTGCGCACAGCGCTCCGCAATGTGGGGTGTGCGCTGCCGCCGCGCAGAATTACCGTGAATTTTATGCCGGCGGACATCCGCAAATCCGGAGCCGGGTTTGATCTGCCGATCGCAGTGGCGGTGCTGGCTGCGATGGGAAGGCTTCCGCATGCGGTACTGGATGATGTGCTGATCGTGGGTGAGATCGGATTAAATGGCGTGGTGCAGCCGGTTCACGGCGTGCTCCCGATGGTGGCGGAGGCAAAGGAACGCGGAATCCGGCGCTGCATTGTGCCGCGGGCGAATCGAAAAGAGGCGGCGCTTGTTTCCGGGATGCTTGTCTGCGGTGTGGAAAATATCGGGGAGGTCATGCGGCTTCTTGAGGATGCGTCGTGGGAGAAGTACGCCGCAGAGGAATATAATATAGAAGAAACACAGCCCGCAGTGCTTCCTGATTTTTCGGAGATCCACGGACAGCGGCTGATGAAGCGGGCGTGTGAAGTTGCGGTAACCGGAATGCACAATCTGCTGTTTGTGGGACCGCCGGGTGCGGGCAAGACTATGGTGGCATCGCGTATCCCGTCCATTCTGCCGCCGCTTGCGGAGGCGGAGCGCATGGAGTTGTCCAAAATCTACAGTGTAAAAGGAATGCTTTCTGGGGAGAACGGTCTGCTTACGCAGCGCCCGTTCCGGGCGCCGCATCACACCGTGAGTGTGCAGGGGCTTACGGGCGGCGGAAGAATCCCGCAACCGGGGGAGATCTCACTGGCACATAAGGGCGTGCTGTTTCTGGATGAACTTCCGGAATTCGCCAGGGAGACGGTTGAGGCGCTGCGCCAGCCGCTGGAAGAGGGGGCGGTTCATCTGGTGCGTCTTGGCGGAAGTTATGTCTATCCGGCAGATTTTATGCTGGTGGCGGCGATGAATCCGTGCCCGTGCGGCTATTATCCCGATATGCAGAAATGCAGGTGTACGCAGACGGCGATCCACCGGTACTTAGAGAGGATCAGCCAGCCGATCTTAGACCGGATTGACATTTGTGTGGAGGCGCCGGCGCTGACATTCGGGGAATTAACCGGACAGCAAAAAGAGGAGACATCGGCGGCAATTCAGAAGCGCGTGGCGGTGGCACAGGACATTCAACGGGAGCGCTACCGGAAGGAAGGATTTTCGTACAACAGCCAGATACCTGCCACGAAGATCCGGGAGTATTGTGCTCTTGATAAAAAGCAGGAGCAGTATATGGAAGAGATCTACGGAAAGCTGCAGCTTACCGCCAGATCTTACCATAAGCTTCTGCGGGTGGCGCGCACGCTGGCGGATATGGACGGCGGCGGTCGGATTTGCGACCGGCATCTGGAGGAGGCAATCTGCTACAGAAGCTTTGACAGAAAGTTCTGGGAGAGGTGAAGAGATGAATTATGCGTATTGGTTTGCAAATATTCCCGGACTTTCCAACTGTGCGAAAATCAGTATCCATGAAAAGGTTGGGAATGCACAGGATATCTATTTCCTTAGCGAAAAACAGATGGAAAATATGCAATTATTGGCAAAAGAAATACAGGCGGTCCGGGCTGCGCAAAAGACGGACATGGAGGAAGCGTACGCTAAGATGTGTGAATCCGGGATCTCGTTTGTGTCGCTGGAGGATGCATCTTATCCAAAGAGGCTCCGCCATATCGCAAATCCGCCGTACGGACTGTATGTAAAGGGATGCCTCCCGCAGGGAGAGACCGTTGCGATTGTCGGTGCGAGAATGTGCTCCGAATACGGGCGGACGGTTGCAAGGGAGCTCGGGAGAATGCTTGCGGCGCGCGGCGTCGGTGTTGTGAGCGGAATGGCGCGCGGCATCGATGCTGCGGGGCATCAGGGAGCACTTGACGTGGGCGGAATCAGCTGCGCCGTCTTAGGGTGCGGCGTGGATGTCTGCTATCCGAAGAGCAGCCGGGCGCTGTATGAGGAGATTCTGGAACGGGGCTCGGTTGTCTCGGAGTATCCGCCCGGCACGCAGCCGATTCCGGGATATTTTCCGCAGCGCAACCGCATCATATCAGGGCTTGTCCGGGCGGTTGTTGTGGTGGAGGCAAAGCAGCGGAGCGGATCGCTGATCACGGCGGATTTTGCGCTGGAGCAGGGGAGGGATGTCTATGCCATTCCGGGCAGGATTACAGATGCCTTGTCGGCGGGATGCAACAGCTTAATCCGGCAGGGAGCGGGGGCAGTTTCCGATCTCGAATCGTTTGTACAGGAGCTTGCGCCGGATCCCGGAGCGGGCGGGGAGACATGCACCTTTGAAAAATTATTACTTGAAAAAGAAGAACGCTTGGTGTATAGTTGTGTAGATTTACGACCGAAAAGTATGGAAGAACTTCTGGAGGAGACAGACCTGTCTGTGCCCGAACTGGCGCAGATTCTGGGGATTCTTCTGAAAAAGGGGTTTGTTACGGAAGCATTTAAGAATTGTTATATCAGACGGATTTGAGAAATCAGCATAAAGGAGATGTATGAATGGCTAAGTACCTTGTTATTGTCGAGTCACCCGCTAAGGTAAAAACAATTAAAAAGTTTCTTGGAAAAAATTATGAGGTAGTTGCCTCAAACGGGCATGTGCGGGATCTCCCGAAGAGCCAGATGGGAATCGATGTCGAGCATGATTATGAACCGAAGTATATCACGATCCGCGGAAAGGGAGATATCCTTGCCAAGCTTCGTAAAGAAGTGAAAAAGGCAGACAAAGTGTATCTCGCAACCGACCCCGACCGTGAGGGAGAGGCAATATCATGGCACTTAAGCCAGGCGTTAAAGCTGGACGGCAAGAATGTGCGGAGAATCAGCTTCAATGAGATTACGCAGAACGCGGTCAAGGCGTCCTTAAAGCAGCCGCGCGATATCGATATGAATCTTGTCAACGCACAGCAGACCAGACGTATTCTGGACCGTATTGTGGGTTACAAGATCAGCCCGCTTCTGTGGGCAAAAGTAAAGCGTGGGCTGAGCGCCGGAAGAGTACAGTCGGTAGCGCTGCGCATCATCTGCGACCGCGAGGACGAGATCAATGCATTCATTCCGGAAGAATACTGGACGCTGGATGCAAAGCTCAAGGCGGACGGCGAAAAGAAGCCGTTAACAGCAAAGTTCCACGGGGATGAGAACGGAAAACTGGCGATTACCTGCCGCGAGGAGGCGGACCGTATCATGGACGAGATCCGCGGAGAGCGGTTTGAAGTCCTGGAAGTGAAAAAGGGTGAGCGCGTGAAGAAAGCGCCGCTGCCGTTTACGACCAGTACCTTACAGCAGGAGGCATCCAAGACATTGAATTTCCCGATCTCCAAGACGATGCGTATTGCCCAGCAGCTCTATGAGGGCGTTGACGTCAAGGGACAGGGAACGGTCGGTCTGATCACCTACCTGCGTACGGATTCCGTCCGTATTTCGGATGAGGCGGATGCGGATGCGAGAGCGTATATCGCACAGAATTACGGGGAAGAATTCGTAGCGACACAGACCGTTACCCAGAAGGGCGGCGCCAAGATCCAGGACGCGCATGAGGCGATCCGTCCTTCCGACATTGCGAGAACACCGGCGGTGGTTAAGGAATCTCTTTCCAGAGACCAGTTCCGCCTCTATCAGCTGATCTGGAAGCGTTTTGCCGCAAGCAGAATGGCTTCTGCGATATATGAGACGACGAACGTGAAGATCGGTGCCGGAAAGTACCGCTTTGGTGTCGCGGCATCAAAGGTCTCCTTTGAGGGATTTATGTCTGTGTACACGAGCGAGGACGACGAGAAGGACACGAACAATGTTCTGCTGAAAGGAATCGATGAGGATACGAAGCTTACGCTGGACACCTTCGATGAGAAGCAGCATTTTACACAGCCGCCGGCGCATTACACGGAGGCATCCTTAGTCAAGACGCTGGAGGAGCTGGGAATCGGACGTCCGAGTACCTACTCGCCGACGATCACGACGCTGCTTGGCAGACGTTACATTGTCAAGGAAGCGAAGAATCTGTATGTGACGGAGCTGGGAGAGGTGGTCAACCAGATTATGAAGGAATCCTTCCCGAGCATCGTGGATGAGCATTTTACCGCCAATATGGAGTCGCTGCTCGACAGCATCGGAGAGGGCGCTGTGAACTGGAAGACGGTTGTGCGGAATTTCTATCCGGATCTGGAAGCCGCGGTGGAAGTGGCGGAGAAGGAGCTGCAGAAAGTCAAGATCGAGGACGAGGTCACGGATGTTGTCTGCGACCAGTGCGGAAGAAACATGGTGGTAAAATACGGACCGCACGGAAAATTCCTGGCATGCCCGGGCTTCCCGGAGTGCAGGAACACGAAGCCGTATCTGGAAAAAATCGGCGTGCCATGTCCGAAGTGCGGAAAAGACGTTGTCCTCCGCAAGACGAAGAAAGGCAGAAAGTATTTCGGCTGCGAGAATAATCCGGAGTGCGATTTTATGAGCTGGTCACGCCCGGTAGCGGAGAAGTGCCCGAAGTGCGGCGGCTATATGGTGGTAAAAGGCAATAAGATCGCCTGTGCAGATGCGGGATGCGGCTACACCCGTGACAGAAAAGCGGACGAGGATACAAAATAGTTAAAAAAATATGTCAAATATTACGAAAATATTGAATTTTCAGAATTGACGTGTTAAAATATGAAATATAACGAAAAAGAGATTCGAAACGAAATGGGGGCACGGACATGAGTGTTCAATTGTTGGACAAAACCAGAAAAATCAATAAGCTGTTGCACAATAACAGCTCTTCAAAGGTCGTGTTTAATGATATCTGCGATGTGTTGAAGGATATTCTTGCATCCAATATTCTGGTCATCAGCAAAAAGGGAAAGGTTCTTGGAACGGGCGTGTGTCCCGGAGTGGATGAGATCCAGGAATTGATCGTGGACGAGGTGGGAGGTTTCATCGACCCGCTGCTAAACGAACGTCTGCTCGGAATCCTCTCTACCAAGGAGAATGTCAATCTTGAGACGTTAGGTTTCGTAGATCACGTGAAGGAATACACTGCGATCATCACGCCGATTGATATTGCGGGTGAGCGGCTTGGCACGCTGTTTGTCTACAGAGAAGACAGACAGTACGATATTGACGATATCATTTTGAGCGAATACGGGACAACCGTGGTCGGTCTGGAAATGATGCGCTCCGTGAATGAGGAGAATGCGGAGGAGACAAGAAAGGTTCAGATTGTCAAATCTGCAATCAGCACGTTGTCATTTTCGGAATTGGAAGCGATCATTCATATTTTTGATGAGATGGACGGCAAGGAGGGAATCCTTGTGGCAAGCAAGATTGCCGACCGCGTGGGTATCACACGATCCGTCATTGTGAATGCACTGCGCAAGTTCGAGAGTGCAGGCGTGATTGAGTCGCGCTCTTCCGGCATGAAGGGAACCTACATCAAAGTATTGAACGACGTTGTATTCGACGAACTCGACAAGATCAAAAAGCAGAATCAGAAAAAATAAACAGGACGAAAGGGCGTATCGAAGGGTGCGCTCTTTTTTATTTCCGTGGAACGTGGCTTTTTATGCGGGTTTATTTGACAATTTTGCTAATATCTTGTACTTATTATGCAAAAATCTACAAGATAGTGTAAAAAATAACAAAAATCTCTTGCAATTACGAAACCATATTTTATAATAGAATAAGATAGTTTGGGAAACTAGGTGAAGCGGAGGGCGATACATATGATAACTACGAATGCGTTCGACTATATTAACATCATGGATAAGGCGGCGGATGCCAGCTGGAAACGTGAGTCGGCAATTTCCAACAACATAGCAAATGCGGATACTCCGGGCTATAAGAGACAGGATGTGGATTTTGAATCTGCGCTGAAACGGGAACTTGGCAGCTCGAAGTATATTCCGCTGGATAAGAAAGTGCGGGGACTGAACTCGGATCTTTCGGGCTTAGATGTGTCTACCTATACGGATTCCTCCAATTATTCCTATCGTCTGGACCGCAATAATGTGGATGTGGATACGGAGCAGGTGGAACTGGCATCGGAGCAGCTCCGCTATGAGATGCTGACGACATCGATCAACGAAGAATTCAATCGTATGAAATTAGTGCTTAAATAAACAGGAGGTAGCATATGGGATTATTTCAGTCTTTTGACATCAGTGCGAGCGGTATGACGGCAGAGCGCTTCCGCATCGACACCATTGCAGAAAACATTGCCAATGTCAATACGACGCGTACGGAGAATGGTGAACCGTACCGCCGCAAGATTGTGACGTTTGCGGAAAAGGATCTGACTCCGTTCAGCAAATATTATCAGTCATCCAGAGCGCGGGCTGTAGGCAACGGCGTGAAGGTTACCTCCGTCAAGGAAGATACAGAGACCGATTTTACAATGGAGTATGATCCGTCCCATCCGGATGCGGATGAGAACGGCTATGTGCGTTATCCGAATGTGAATACGGTGACAGAGATGACGAACCTGATTGACGCGTCCCGTGCATATGAGGCGAACACGACGGCGTTTAATGCCAGCAAGAGCATGATTCAGGCAGCACTTAAGATCGGTCAGTAAGACATAGATTAGGATGAAACGGGGGAAATACAGATGGATATCAGTTTATTGACGAATGCCACTTCACCGGATTACATGAGTGCGGTAACACAGAAGACACTGTTGTCTGTGGACACCGATGAGAGCTTTGACTCGGTGTTGTCTTCGGCGATCAATATGCTCAACGAGACGAATGATCTGCAGAATGATTCGCAGTCGGCAAAGATCCAGTTCGCGCTGGGCGAGGCGGACAATCCTCACGATATGCAGATTGCGGCAGCCAAGGCGTATGAGGCGCTGCAGTACACGGTTGCAGTGAGAGATAAGATGCTCGATGCATACAAAGAGATCATGAACATGCAGATTTAATGAATGGAGTTAGAAATTATGCCGGAACAGGTGCAAAAGATTTTAACGAAGATAACGGATTGGTGGAAAAAGTTTACAACCAAGCAGAGAATCCTGCTCGGAAGCATTGTGGCGGTAATTATACTGGCATTAGTGATTCTGGCGGTGGTTGTCGGGAAGCCGAACATGGTAACGCTTATCGAGTGCTCCTCCACAGCGCAGGCGGGTGAAGTAAAAGACCTTCTGGACAATGACGGAAGCATCTCCTACCAGATGTCGGATGACGGGCTGACATTCTATGTGGATGAAAAGGACAATGCGGCGGCGTCGATTCTGCTTGGACAGAACGGCGTGCCGACGGAAGGATTTTCCATCGATAATGTATTCAGCGGTGGATTCAGCTCCACCGAGGCAGACAAGACTAAGAAATACAAGCTGTATCTGGAGAATTATTTCGCAGATCAGCTGGAGACACTGTCAAATGTCGAGAGTGCTTCTGTGACACTGGACATCCCGAATGATGATGGCACGATTCTTGCAAGAGAGCAGGATTCCTACGCGGCGGTAATTCTTACCTTGAATTCAGATATGAGCGACGAGCAGGCACAGGGACTGGCACAGTACATAGCGACACAGCTCGGCAATGACACGACGGACAATGTCCTGATCCTGGACTCGAACTCCAATGTCCTTTTCTCGGGCGGGGATTCCGACTCGTCGATTGGAACGGCAAGCAGTCAGCTTTCCCTCAAGACCAAGACGGAGAATCTGCTCAAGAGCGAGGTGAAGGATGTTCTGGTCGGCTCCGGACTTTATGATCATGCGGAAGTGGCGGCAAAGCTTGATATGAATTTTGATGCATACCGCGAGACGGAACGCCAGTATTCGGCACCAGACGGTCAGACGAACGGTATGATCGACGAACAGAGCAATTATGAGTCGAACAGTGTCGGCGGCGCAGCTGCTACACCGGGCACAGATTCCAATGACGATACATCCTATGTGATTGAGGATAACAATTATACCGAGTCCACGATCACCGATACCACGACAAAGTATCAGAACAATGAAAAAGTGACGGACCGCACGGCGGCGACCGGAACGATCAATTACGATACTTCCTCCATTGCGATCGTGGTAAAAAATTATGTGATCTATGATGAGGACACACTCAGGACATCCGGTGCGCTGGATAACATGACATTTGACGAGTATATTGCGGCAAACAGTGACCCGGTCAAGACGACGGTGGATCAGGATAATTACACGATGATCGCCAACGCAACGGGGTTTCCTGAGGCAAACATCAGCATCATCGCTTATGACGAGCCGATTTTCCAGTATTCTTCCGGTGGAAGAACCCTGTCGGATTATCTGCAGATCATACTTGCGGTACTGATTCTTCTCCTGCTTGGTTATGTGGTATTCCGCAGCACCAGAAAGGAGAAACAGGCAGAGATGGAGGAGGAACTTTCCGTGGAAAGCCTGCTGGAATCCACAAAAGAGAACCAGGAGCCGCTTGAGGACATCGGCTACAATGAGAAGTCCGAGACGCGTTTACTGATCGAAAAATTCGTAGAAGAAAAACCGGAGGCGGCTGCATCGTTACTGCGCAACTGGCTCAACGAGGAGTGGGAGTAATATGGCAAAAAACGAGGAATTTACAGGACTGCAAAAAGCTGCAATTCTTCTGATTACACTGGGACCGGAGCGGTCAGCAGATATCTTTAAGCATCTTAAGGAGGACGAGATCGAGGAACTTACCCTTGAGATCGCAAATACCAGAAGTATTTCACCGCAGGTCAAGGAGGATGTCTTAAACGAGTTCTATCAGATCTGTCTGGCTCAGCAGTATATTGCGGAGGGCGGTATCGGTTATGCGAAGGAACTGCTCGACAAGGCGCTTGGCGCGGACAAGGCACAGGAGGTTATCTCCAAGCTGACAGCATCCCTTCAGGTGCGTCCGTTCGAGTTTGTGCGCAAGACAGATCCAAGCCAGCTGCTGAACTTCATTCAGGACGAACATCCGCAGACCATTGCCATGATTCTGTCCTATCTGACAGCACCGCAGGCGTCGATGGTTCTGGGGGCGCTGCCGCCGGAAAAACAGGCGGATGTCGCAAAACGTATCGCGATGATGGATCGTACATCGCCGGATGTTATCAAGGAAGTGGAGCGGGTACTTGAGAGAAAGCTTTCTTCCCTGGTCAACCAGGATTACACAATCGTCGGCGGCGTGGACGCTATTGTCAGCATCTTAAATGCAGTCGACCGTTCGACCGAGAAGCACATCATGGAGTCTCTCGAGATCGAAGAGCCAGAGCTTGCAGACGAGATCCGCAAGAAGATGTTCGTATTCGAGGATATTCTGCTGCTTGATGACCGTGCAATCCAGCGTGTACTGCGAGATGTGGATAATGCGGACCTTGGCGTTGCCTTGAAGGCGGCAAACGAGGAAGTACAGAATGTTATATTTAAGAACCTCTCCAAACGTCTTGCTGCGATGATCAAGGAAGATATGGAGTTTATGGGACCTGTGCGAATGAAGGATGTTGAGGAGGCTCAGCAGAAGATCGTAAGCGTCATTCGTAAGCTCGAGGATGCAGGCGAGATTGTAATCTCAAGAGGCGGAGGTGACGAGATCGTTGTCTAATCTTTATAAACAGTGGTTTGTTCAGACGGATTCCACAAACACGCGCATCATCGATTCCAATGTGATCCTACAGCAGCACCTGAAACAGGATCTGCCGCAGACACAGACGCCGGCACAGAATGTGCAGGAAGAGGAAGGCGGATTTTCAGCCGGACTTGTGACGGGTGCTCCGGGTCAGGTCATTAAGGCGGAGCCGCAGATTGATTATGAGGCGGAGGCAAAGGCAAAAGCCGAGGAGATCCTTGCGGCGGCACAGCAGAATGCCGATGCGATACTGGCACAGGCAAACGAAGATGCCGAGGAGATCCGTACATCTGCAAAGACACAGGGGTACGAGGAGGGCAGAGCTTCGGCGGAGCAGGAGAATGAGCAGCTTCGCGTGCAGCTTGAGGAGTCCTACAGGAAAAAGCAGGGAGATCTTGACAGCGATTACAGGGACAAACGCGAACATATGGAACAGGATCTGGTGGATGTCATCGTTACCGTCTTTGAAAAAGTGTTCCATATTCAGTTTGACGACAAAAAAGAGATACTGATGCATCTGGTGGAGGATGCAGTTTTAAATATTGAAGACGACAAGCGGTTCCGGGTGAAGGTGGCGGAGGACAATGCACTGTTTCTGGAGAATCACAAGACCGAGATCCTGGATCGTGTGGGACATGACATTGAGCTTGAGATTGTCTCGGACGCGACGGTGGAGGGAAATGACTGTACGATAGAGACCGATTCCGGCGTGTTTAACTGCAGTCTCGGTACACAGCTTGAAAATCTGATCAAAGATATCCGGTCTTTATGTTCGTAAGGTGAGAGAATGATGACACATCAATTTGAAAAATATTTACAACTTGGAGAAAAGACCTACTTCAACCGCCTTGGAAAGGTTGTAAAGATTGTCGGACTTACGATTGAGTCTGTCGGACCGGATGCAAAGTTAAACGATCTCTGCAGAATTGTCATTGACAGAGAGAAAGACCACGCGGTGATGGCGGAGGTAGTCGGATTCAGGGATAAGAGACTTTTGCTGATGCCGTTTGAAAATGTGGAAGGCATTGGGGTAGGATGTATCGTTGAGAATACCGGACATCCGCTTGGGGTGCTTGTCGGGGACGGCGTTCTGGGACACACACTGGACGGTATCGGAAGACCGACCGACGGCGGAGTCATTGAGGGCGGATGCGAATATCCGGTCGAGGCGGATCCGCCGGATCCGATGAGCCGTAAGATTATCTCGGAGGTGCTTCCGCTTGGCGTAAAGGCGGTAGACGGGCTGATTACCGTGGGAAAAGGACAGCGTATCGGAATCTTTGCGGGTTCCGGTGTCGGAAAGAGCACCCTGCTCGGTATGTTCGCCCGCAATACAAAAGCGGACATTAATGTCATTGCCCTGATCGGAGAGCGTGGCCGTGAGGTGCGCGAGTTTATCGAGAGGGATCTCGGGGAAGAGGGAATGAAGCGTTCCGTCGTCGTGGTGGCGACTTCCGATAAGCCGGCACTGATCCGTAACAAGGCTGCGAAGACGGCGACCGCAATCGCCGAATATTTCAGGGATCAGGGAAAAGATGTACTGCTGATGATGGACTCTTTGACCCGATTCTCCATGGCACAGCGTGAGATCGGCCTCGCGTCCGGAGAACCGCCTGTAACAAGGGGATATCCGCCGAGTGTATACTCGGAGATGCCGAAGCTTCTGGAACGTGCCGGTACTTCGGACAAGGGTTCCATCACAGGACTTTACACCGTTCTAGTAGACGGTGATGATTTTAATGAGCCGATTACCGATACAGCCCGAAGCATTTTGGACGGACACATCGTGCTTTCCAGAAAACTGGGACACAAGAATCATTACCCGGCGATTGATATTTTACAGAGTATTTCCCGTGTTATGAGCGCCATAGCGACCAGCGAGCACAAGGAGCTTGCCGGACGTTTAAAGAATGTACTGGCTACTTATAACGAAGCGGAGGATCTGATCAACATCGGAGCTTACAAGAGCGGTTCCAACCGTGAGATTGACTATGCGGTTCAGAAGATCAACGCAGTGAATCAGTTCCTGTGCCAGAGGACAGATGAAAAGTTCCTGTTTGACGAGGAAATCGATTTATTGAAGAAACTATTTGAAGATTAAGAACGTTCCGCGGAAAAGAGGCGCAGTGTATGGCAAAGTTTACATACCGGATGCAGAACATTCTTGACATCAAGATCAAGCTGGAGAATCAGGCAAAAATTGCATATGCGACGGCGAGCAGACAGCTTGCGGAAGAGCAGGAGAAGCTTCGAGAGATCCTGATGCGCAGGGCCGGCTACGAGAGAAAATCAAAAGAACTGGTCAACGGAACGCTGGATATCCAGGAGATCCGGGAATGCAAGCGTGCGATCGATGTGATGAAGAGTCTGCAGAGAGCACAGATGATGAAGGTGCACGCCGCGGAAAAGACGCTGGAGATGGCGCGAATCGAACTGAACCGGGTGATGGTGGAGCGAAAGACGCATGAGAAGCTCAGGGAGCGTGCGTTTGAAGAATTTAAGCAGGAAATCGCCCAGGCAGAGAGCAAGGAAATAGACGAGCTTGTTAGCTACAATTACCATGAAGGATAGGCACGGAGGTCTCAAATGGCAGAAGAAGAGAAAGACGAAGTATTAGATAAAAAGACAGCAAAGGCACAGGAGAAGGCTGCACGTGCAGAAGCGAAGGCACAGAAGAAAGCGGACCGGAAAAAGGCAAAAGAGTTAAATGATGATCTGGATATGGATGACGAGACATCGACTGGCGGCAAGATTGCCGTGTTCTTTGTTACCCTGATCATTATTTTGATCTGGCTTGCCATCATCGTCCTGCTGATCAAGTGCGATGTCGGCGGTTTCGGGTCATCCGTTCTGGCACCGGTATTAAAGGATGTTCCTTATGTGAACAAAATCCTGCCGGACAGTGCGACCGAGGAAGTGTCGACGGAGGATGACGCTTACGGCTATACTTCCATTGACGATGCGGTTGCCAGAATCAAGGAACTGGAGAAAGAACTTGCGGATGCACAGAATACGTCCAGCGCAAATGCGGAATATATCGCACAGCTTGAGAGCCAGTCCGCAGAACTGGCACAGTACAAGCAGAACGAGGCGGATTTTGAGGCTGAGAAGCAAAAGTTCTATCAGGAGGTTGTGTTTTCAGATTCAGCACCCGATATAGAGGAATATAAGCAGTATTATGAGAGCATTGATCCTGCGGATGCGGAGATCATTTACCGTCAGGTTGTAGAACAGACGGCAGCCAACGACGAGATGGATGATTATGTGAAAGCGTACTCTTCCATGAAGCCAAAAGAGGCGGCTGCAATTTTTGATACCATGACAGATAATCTGCAGCTGGTGGCAGATATCTTAGACAGCATGGACGCACAATCGAGAGCGAATATTCTGGGCAAAATGGACGCGGCTACTGCAGCAAAGGTGACCGCGATCATGGAACCTGTAGAATAGAGAAGGACAGTCTGCTTCTCATAGTGGCAGAGGGATTCCTTCAAAAATCAGGCTGCAGGTGCAGCTATGGGAAAGGAGGAAGAGAATGGGAGACAATAATGTTGCAAGCATTGGGAAAATGCTGATGCAGACGCAGAGTGGACAGAGTGTCACAGGCGTTGATGGCGCGGATATCGGCACCACATTCCGGAAGATGGTCGATCAGATGACACAGATCCCGGGAAGCAGCGTAAGTACAGGATCTCAGACAGCGCAGAATATGCAGCAGCTTACACCGCACAGTCCGGAGCAGAATTATGACCGTTACCAGTATCAGAAGAATAAGATGCCGGAGCAAAGCACGAAGGACTGGACAGCCGGCAGTCAGGTATCGGAGAAGCTGGAAAGCTTTGAGGAGAGTGTGAGAGACGTCATTAAGGATGAACTTCAGGTGACGGACGAGCAGATCACAGAAGCAATGGAGACATTGGGACTGACCGTGGCCGATCTGATGAATCCGCAGCAGCTTGCAGCTCTGGCAGCAGAATTAACCGGAACCGAAGACATGAGCGCACTTCTCTGTAATGAAGCGTTTATGAACGTGATGCAGTCGGTGGGAACACTGACCGAAGATCTCTTGCAGCAGCTGGGAGTCACGGCTGAGGAATTGACGCAGCTTTTGGAGGATGCCGGACAGACGGACATGGATGCAGATCTGATGCAGACAGTCCAGACAGCGGATGCTGGTGAAACAGATGTCACAGATGCGCAGAAGGTTTACGCTGATACGGCGGATGGAATCCGTGATACGGCAGAACAGCCGCAGATGGCTGCCCAGGCAGCAGAGACAGAGACCAGAACAGAAGAAGCAAAAGACATCACTCCGGAAGAGACGGATGCGCAGGCTAAGATGGCAGATGCCGGCGCAGAGGAAGAGACAGCTGCCGATGCAGCTGCAGGGTCGGATAAGGAACAGGCACAGACCGGATCAAATTCCAATTCCGGACAGCAGAATTCTGCGTCGCAGGCACATGTGGGCGTGGATGTACATACCGGCCCGACGCTGACAGAGACCGTGGCAATGCAGGGCGCCAATAGTGCGGGAGAATATGCCGCACAGGTGGACATCGCAGATGTCGTGCGTCAGATCGTGACTTATACGAGAGTAAATTACACGGCGAATCAGGAAACGACGATGGAGATGCAGCTGAATCCGGAGCACCTGGGCAAGATTTATCTGGAGATTACGTCAAAAGACGGAACGGTTTCCGCACATCTGACCGCACAGAATGAAGTGGTCAAGGAAGCACTGGAAAGTCAGATCGCAGATCTGAAGCAGAACATGAACCAGGCTGGCGTAAAGGTGGATGCCGTGGAGGTAACCGTCGGCGGACATGAATTCGAGAGGAATCTGGAGCAGAATGCAAAACAGGAAGAACAGCAGGCAGAGGAACGGGAAAAGGCAGCCAATGCGACCAGACACATCAACCTGAATGAACTGGACGGACTGTCCGGGCTGATGACGGAAGAGGAGACTCTGGTGGCGAAGATGATGGCAGAACAGGGCAATTCCGTTGACTTTACCGCATAACAGACAGAAAGGAGAGACATATGGCATTAGTACAGGCCGTAGAGAACGGCAAGATTACAGAGAGTACGACAGAGACAACGACCAGTGCCGGCAATGACCTCGGATATGACGAGTTCCTGCAGCTGTTATGTGCAGAGATGCAGTATCAGGATCCGCTGGAACCGACGAGCAATACCGAGTATGTGGCACAGCTGGCAACTTTTTCACAGATGGAGTCCATGCTGAACATGCAGAACAGCATTGAGAGCACGAAGGCAAACGATCTGGTTGGAAAGTATGTCATTGTAAAGACAACATCCGAGACGACCGGCGAGACGACGGCGGTGGCAGGATTCGTGGATTATGTGCAGTACGAGAACAACCAGAAATACATTTATGTCAACGGCAACCGTTATTCACTCGACGATGTATATCAGGTGGCAGACACCGAGTACATGGAGGCGGTTTCACTGGCAGAGGCATTCAAGGCATCTGTGGCAAAGCTTCCGGATGCGGATAAGCTGACGCTGGCATATCAGACGGATGTGGAGAACCTGGCAACCGTGTACAACGGACTGACTTCTTATCAGCAGAGTTATATTGACAGCGATACGCTGGCAACGTTTGTGAAGCTGGACGGAACCATGAAGAGCCTGGTATTTGACAATGCGCTTTCGCAGATTCCATCCGCGGACGAGCTGACCCTTGAGAACAAGGAAGCAGTGGAAGCACTTCGCAAGAATTACGATTCGCTGACCACCACAGAGAAGACTTATATCAGCAAGGATTCCTACGATCAGCTGACAGCACTCGAGGCTAAGATTGCGGAGCTTGAGAAGAAAGCTGGATGATCTGAGAAAGGAGCGTTGGTTATGAATAAGATTACGAACCAATTTGCTTCCATCGAACAGGTAACTGACCGGTATCTGAATCGCAAAAGCACAGAGACTGCGGCGCAGGAAAACAGTGTTTCTTTCGAGGATATATTAAGACAGAAACAGACGACCGCAGAAAGTCAGGAACTTCGGTTTTCCAAACATGCACAGGGACGTTTGAATGACAGACACATCAATCTGTCGGACGAGCAGAACGAGAGACTGGAATCCGGTGTTTTGAAGGCAAGCGAAAAGGGAATACGGGAATCACTCGTGATTCTGGATTCACTGGCGTTTATTGTGAATGTTCCGAGCAAGACGGTGGTCACAGCCATGGATCAGAGTGAGTCAGAGAGTAATATTTTTACAAATATTGACGGTGCCGTGATTGTATAATATGCCGGACCTTACAAGGAGGCAGAAGCTCCCCGAATGACAGAAGGGAGCAGGGCACCAGACATTACAGGAGGTCATTTCATTATGATGAGATCAATGTACTCTGCTGTGTCGGGTCTTAAGACACATCAGACAAAAATGGACGTTATTGGTAACAATATCGCCAATGTAAACACAGTAGCATTCAAGTCTTCTTCCGTGACATTCCAGGATATGCTCTACCAGAACACATCCGGAGCATCGGGAGCAAATGCGGCTACGGGAGTCGGCGGTGTGAATGCCAAGCAGATCGGTCTTGGCGTGACCACAGGTGCGGTAAATATCAGCATTACATCCGCGGGTGCAGCTGAGACAACCGGAAGAGCTTTCGATCTGCGTATGACAGATCAGTCGACCACCAATTTCTTTATTGTCAACAACGGATCTTCCAATCTGTTTACCAGATCCGGATCTTTCTATGTAGACGGTGCAGGCAACCTGTGTATGACGTCTACCGGATATACGGTCATGGGATGGCAGGTAGATAAGACAACCGGAAATATCCGGAAAGATACCGTATCCGCGTTGCGCGTCATGAGCACGGAGAATCTGACAAGCGCACCAGAGGCAACCTCTGAGGCAACCTGCGGCGGTATTATTGATAAGAACGATACCGACGTATTGAGTGACGACGGATTGATCAAGAACCTCAAGTTCTACGATAACCTGGGATATGAGTACACCGCACGTTTTTCCATTAAGTCAACCGGAACGGACGGAGAGTTCACGGTAGAGCTGTTGAATGTTTTAGACGGCGACGGAAATACCTACTACGATCCTGAGAATATTCAGGCGGGACAGCCGGCGTTAAACGCACTGTTCGGTAACACCGAGGATGCGACAAAGAGTTATACGCTCGGCAAGGATTACACTTATGTGTCCGCTAACGTCATCGTGGACAAGAGCGGTAATTACTACCAGTACAATGCAGCGACACACAGCTATGACCAGGTAAAAAGTGCGACGGACATGACGGTTGTCACAGCAGGGGCACTCAGCCTGACACAGGTATACGGTGCAGGAGCGGACATTCTGGCGAAAGCGGATGCTTACACCGGAAATGGCACCGGATATGCGGTTGACGGAACAACCGGGGCACTGACACTTACATACAACAGTGTATATCACAGATTAAGCTTCAACACGGACGATGGAACATTTTCAAAGGTTGGAAACGTGGCGGATGCGAAGAGTGTTGGACTGAACATGTCCCTGTTCGGCGGACAGTTCGCAAATATCAATGTGGACTTCAGCACCTGCCAGAATACGAACAACGGCGGCAAGTCCACTGTAACGATGAGCAAAGGCGCTACAGACGGAACAACTGGAGCAGGTAAGAAGCTCGGTAACCTGATCGGACTTTCAGTCAGCAACAACGGCGAGATCTACGGTATTTATGACAACGGTAACCGCAACCTGTTAGGACAGATCGCGGTCGCACAGTTCGCCAATGCGGCAGGTCTTGAGAAAGTCGGAGAGAACTGCTACAGCACGACCTTGAACTCCGGTGAGTTCGATGGTATCGGTGAGGATATTACGGCGGACGGAAGCAAGATGACATCCGGCGAGTTAGAGATGTCAAACGTGGATCTCTCCACCGAGTTTACGCAGATGATTACCACACAGCGTGGATTCCAGGCGAACTCCCGTGTAATCACGACATCCGATACGCTTCTTGAGGAGCTTGTGAACCTGAAGAGATAAGCGGCTGCGAGATGACAGAGCAGCATCACGGATAAGATTTTGGAGAACCGGGGTTTTGTCTCCCTGATAAAATCCCGGTTCCATGAAAGAAGAAACACAGAATTTGCAAAAGTAAGTAGACAAGCGGTCAAAAGTTTAGTAAAATTATACAAGATATAGGATGACAACTTGTTGAGATTTCAGTCTCCGCTTGGAGACAGCAATACTATAATATCAAGGATGGTAGGTGGAAGAATTGGATATAGCTTCTTTAGCAGGGATGCTGCTTGGCGTTGTAATGTTTTTGTTCGGTGTATTTTCCAGTGGTGGAGCTTCGGGTCTTTTCAATATGTTTGACTTCCCTTCAATCATTATCACACTGGGAGGTTCCATATCGGGTACATTGGCGTCCAACAAACTTCAGGATTTTATTGCAGGTCTGAAGAGTATTACATTAACATTTAAGGAGGTACCGCAGGATCCTGCGGCAGTCATCCGGAATATCATTGATTTGTCAAATACCGCCCGCAAGGAGGGACTGCTTGCACTTGAGGAGGCGGCAAACGGAATCGAGGATGAATTCCTCAAAAAAGGAATCATGCTTGTGGTAGATGGTACCGATCCGGAACTGGTAAGAGGTATCATGGAGACGGATCTGGGCTGTATCGAGCAGCGACACAAAAAGTCAATCGCTGTCTGGGAAAAATGGGGAGAACTTGGTCCTGCCTGGGGTATGATCGGTACCCTGATCGGATTGATCCTGATGCTCAAGGATATGAATGATGCATCAACGATCGGACCGAAGATGGCAGTCGCACTGGTAACAACACTGTACGGTTCGTTGATTGCCAACTGGCTGTGTAATCCGACGGCATCCAAGCTTTCTGTAAACAATAATAACGAGATGATGATGAAGGAAATTACGGTGGAAGGTATTCTGTCGATTCAGGCAGGAGAGAATCCACGTGTCATAGAAGAAAAACTGAAGTCATTCCTGTCACCTTCAGCGAGAGAGGAAACTGCGGAGGGCAGTGTCGGAGGTGAGGAATAGTGGCGAGAAGAAAGGAAGATCCACCCAAAGGCTCACCTGCATGGATGAATACCTTCGCGGACCTTATGAATCTCCTGCTCTGTTTCTTCGTAATGCTTTTCTCCATGTCCAGTGTGAATGAGGAAAAGTTTGAGAAGGTCATTGCCTCTTTCCAGAGTACATTCAGCATACTCCCGGGAGGCGGAGCATCGATCGGCGAGGGTGAATTGATTTCTTCCGGAATCAGTCAGCTTGAGAATTTTGATTCTTATTACAACCAGCAGCTGAGCAGCCAGTCTGACGGACAGACGGAGGAAGAAAAAGACATTACCGAAGCATATGAACAGCAGGAACTGGAAGAGTCTGAGGATATGGCGCAGCAACTTGAAAATGCACTTTCGCAATATGGGATACAGGACGACGTCGAGGTTGATTTTAATGCAGAGTATGTAACGCTTAACATGAACGGCGCGCTGCTGTTTGATTCTGCGAGCGCAGAACTCAGAGATGAGGCGTATCCGCTGGTCAACAAGCTTGGCAAGATACTGGTTACTTACGATAATAACATCATTGAGGTCGAGGGACACACGGACAATGTGCCGATTCATTCTTCCAAGTATGAGGACAACAACGTACTGTCCATGTACCGTGCGCTTGCGGTTGCCAACTATCTGCGGGATACCACAACACTGGATCCTGCATACATAAAGTCGTCTGGCCGCGGAGAGTATGTGCCGATTGCAGATAATGCAACGCCGGAGGGCAGGGCAAGGAACCGCCGGGTTGAGATTAAAATCTATAACTCATACAACTCGAATGTGAGCGGGACATCCACGGATGACACAGGTACAGAGACGCCTGCGGATGCGGCTTTAAGCACTGAGACGGTGACAGATACGCCGGAAGCAGCGACAACAGGTGCGACTGTGGAACCGACAGAAGTTGTGAACGAATAGGAAGGGAAGCATAATGAAGAAAAATTTATTGACAGTAATTATTTTGGCACTGGTTCTCGTGAATCTGATTCTGACCGCGGTGCTGGCATTTTCCGTTATTCCGCAGACCAAAAAGTCAAACGAACTGATTGATCAGGTGTGCGCTGCAATCAACATCGAACTCGAGGGCGGACAGAACAAAGACAGTTCCGCAGTGCCGATCGAAGAAATTGCAGTTTATAATATCACAGATAATTTTACCGTGAATCTGGCAGACAACGGCGATGGAAAGAAGCATTACGCTGTATTTTCTGTAGGACTTTCCGTCAACAAGACAAGCGAGTCCTATGCCACCTACGGGGGAGACGAGATGACAGAGCTTACGGATAAGGAGACCATTATCCGCAGCGACATCAATACGGTAGTGGCCAAGTATACCGAGGAGGAATTTAACGCCGATGGACAGAAGGCTGTAAAGGAGGAGATTTTATCCAAGATGCAGGATCTGTTCGGATCCGACTACATCGTGGGCGTGAATTTCTCAAGCGTGGCAACGGAAGCACACTAGAATAAGACATTAGGTGGTGAGAGAGAATGGGTGAAGTCTTATCTCAAAATGAGATAGACAGTTTGCTGAAAGCTCTTAGCAGCGGTGAACTGGATGTAGATGAAATAAAAGATGATAATGAAAAACAGGTCAAAAATTACGATTTTGCCCGTCCCGCGAAGTTCTCAAAAGAGCATTTGCGAACGCTTGAGATTATTTTTGAACATTATGGAAGATTGCTTTCAACGAATCTGCCGGTGTACCTAAGAAAAAATGTTCAGGTGGAAGTGATGAGTTCGGAGGCGGTGACGTATTCAGAGTTTGCGAATGCACTATCGAATCCGGTGCTGCTTGGAATTGTAAATTTTGCTCCGCTGAATAACAATATCATTATTGAAATTGCAGAGAATGTCGGCTTTACGATCGTGGATCGTATGCTCGGCGGCCAGGGGGCGCCGCTTGACAAGGCGAGGGAGTTCTCCGAAATCGAACTTCTTCTGATTGAGCGGATCTATAACGTATGCGTGAATCTTCTGGTGGAACCGTGGGCGAGTGTGTGTGAACTGACACCGAGACTGGAGCGGATTGAGACAAATTCGCAGTACGCCCAGATCATTTCCCCGACGGAGATGATCGCGTTAATTACGTTAAATATTAAGATTGGTGATGTCGAGGGACTGATCAACATCTGCCTGCCGTATATCACATTGGAAAGTGTGATGGACAAGCTGAATACGAAATACTGGTATTCCAGCCTGCAGGAGAAGGATGAACAGCAATATACAGAGACCATTGAGGCACTTATTGCACGGGCACCGATGCCGATCAAGGCTGTGCTGGGTAACAGTAGTATATCAGTCAATGATTTCCTTGGTCTGCAGGTGGGAGACATTATCCGTCTCGACACCAAAGTGGATCAGGATCTGTCGGTGTATGTTGGAAATATAAAAAAATTTACTGCTCTGCCGGGTGCATCCGGTGATAATTATGCAGTAAGAGTGACATCAGTAATCAGAGAGGAGCAGTAAGTATGGATGGAGTAATGTCTCAGGAAGAGATCAATGCATTACTGAACGGGTCTGAGGACAGCAGCGAGCAGCCCAAAGAAGAGGTACTGACTGAGAAAGAAAAAGATACAATCGGAGAGATTGCCAATATCAGTATGGGAACGGCAGCGACCACGCTGTTTTCTCTGGTAAACCGAAAAGTAGAGATCTCGACTCCAGTTGTTTCTTTCGCAAACTGGAGTGATATCTGTGAAGCATATGAGAAGCCATGTGTGTTTATCCGGATCGGATATACTGTCGGACTGGATGGCAGCAACATATTGGTTTTAAAGGAACACGATGTAAAAGTAATCACTGATCTTATGATGGGTGGTGATGGAACTAATACGGATGGAGAACTTGGTGAACTGCACTTGAGTGCGATCAGCGAGGCGATGAACCAGATGATGGGTTCGGCAGCGACATCCATGTCATCTATGCTGAACAAGGTGATTGATATCAGCCCGCCACAGGCGGATTTGATAGATTTACAGGAGACAATCGATGAGAGCGTCATCGATGAGTTCCTGGCAGGCGAGTTTGTAAAGATACGGTTCAGACTGGAGATCGGCGATCTGGTCGACAGTGATATCATGCAGCTGTATCCAATTCCTTTTGCAAAGGAAATGTGTGAGAGTGTGACACAGAATATGGAGGAAGATACGAATTCGACTGCAGGCAGCAAAGGTAGTGCTCCGGAAGCACAGGCGGCACCACAGCCGCAGGCGGCACCACAGCCGCAGGCAGCACCGCAGATGGGACAGCCGGCAATGGGAGCACCGATGATGGGAGGCCAGATGATGGGACAACCGATGATGGCACAGCAAATGCCACAGATGTATGGACAGCAGCCGGTAAATGTACAGCCGGCACAGTTTCAGGCGTTTACCGGAAGCGTTCCGGTGGGATACGGACCGGAAAACATTGATCTGATCAAGGATGTACCGCTTGAGGTAACGGTGGAATTGGGAAGAACTTCAAAATCTATTAAAGAGATTCTTGATTTTGCACCTGGAACTATTATAGAATTAAATCGTATTGCGGGTGAACCGATCGATGTTCTGGTAAACGGCAAATACGTTGCCAAGGGTGAAGTGGTTATTATAGAGGAAAGCTATGGTATCCGTATTACCGAGATTGTAAAGTGATTGGAAACAGGATAAGAAAAGCAATATAAGCAAAACAATATAAGAAAAGAAACAAGGAGAGAATGTTATGGCAAAGATTATGATTTGCGATGATGCAGCTTTTATGAGAATGATGATTAAGGATATCTTAACCAAGAATGGTTATGAGATCGCTGCGGAGGCTGAGAATGGAGCAGTTGCAGTTGAGAAGTACCCGGATGCAAAGCCGGATCTGGTTCTGATGGATATTACCATGCCGGATATGGATGGTATTCAGGCGCTGAAGAAGATCAAAGAGATCGATCCGAATGCAAATATTATCATGTGCTCTGCAATGGGACAGCAGGCCATGGTTATCGAGGCAATCCAGTCTGGCGCAAAGGACTTTATCGTAAAGCCGTTCCAGGCAGAGCGTGTGCTCGAGGCAGTAAAAAAAGTAGTAGGCTAATATGATTTTACTCAGTTCAAGCCTGAACAGTTTTATACAGCTGCTTGGCGTCCTGCTTATTTTTCTGTTTGTTCTTGTGATTACCTATTTCACAACCAAATGGATTGGCGGATATCAGAAGGTCCAGATGTCCGGACGCAGCTTTCAGGTGGTCGATACCATACGGATCGCCAACAACAAACTGGTTCAGGTAATAAAAATGGGAGATGTGTATCTTGTGATCGCGGTTGCAAAAGATAATGTGACCATGCTCGCAAAGCTTACCGAGGAAGAGATGGGACTTACGGAGGCAGAGATCTGCAACGGAAAGACTCCCGGACAGAATGGAGAAAAAGGTCAGATGACCTTCCAGGAGACGCTTGAGAAGTTAAAGGAACATTTCCCGAAAAAACAGGATTAAATTATGACAAAATCAAAATTAAAGAAATCATATTGTATTATGTCGTTTGTCTTTGCGGTGGCAGTGCTGATCATCGCATTGACGTTGTCCATGGGACAGACCAGAGTCTATGCGGCAGATACATCTTCAGATATGATTACTGGCTTGAGCAATACCGATAGCAGCGATGGACTGACGGATGCGACGAGCGATATCAACAACGGCCTGTCCATTACATACAACAACGACACCGGAGCCGTATCCACGCCGATCAAGGCACTTCTGGTGCTGACGATCATTTCACTGGCACCGTCCATTCTGATTATGATGACTTCTTATACCAGAATCATCATCGTGCTGCATTTCCTGCGCACCGCGATCGGTACACAGACAGCACCGCCGAATCAGATTCTCGTCGGTCTTGCCCTGTTTTTGACATTCTTTATTATGTGGCCGACCTTTCAGCAGATTAACGAAGATGCCATACAGCCGTTAGACAATGGCGACATTACCATTGAGGAGGCATACAAGGCAGCGGAGACACCGATTCGCGACTTTATGTACGGTCAGACACAGGAAAAGGATCTGCACCTATTTATGGATATTGATGGAGAAGATTATCCGGATCAGATGACACTGGAGCTTTATTACGATGTTCCGATGACAACCGTGATTCCGGCATTTATCATCAGCGAACTTCGGTATGCGTTTATTATGGGATTCCTCATTTATATCCCGTTTATTGTAATCGATATGGTAGTGGCATCGGTACTTATGTCCATGGGTATGATGATGCTGCCGCCGACAACGATTTCACTGCCGTTTAAGATACTGCTGTTTATTCTGGCGGATGGTTGGAATCTGGTGATTGGAAGCGTTGTAAAGACATTTTACTGATGCGTGCATTTGGAACAGGAGATGAAGTGAAATGACAGAAGGACAGGTATTAGACATTGCCAGACAGGCATTGTATACAATTATTTTGTGCTCGGCGCCGTTGCTGATTATTTCTCTGGTTGTGGGACTGGTCGTCAGTATTTTTCAGACGGTGACGTCCATTCAGGAACAGACGCTTACCTTCGTGCCAAAGATTATCTGTGTATTTCTTGGAATGATGATATTTGGTTCCTGGATACTAACCAATCTGACAGAGTTTATCAATACGCTCTGGTCAGACTTTAGTATATATCTGGGTTAGGTTGAGGAATGTTAAATTATACGTTTTCGTTGGTGGATTTTGAAATACTCATTTTAATACTGGTTCGCATATCCTGCTTTGTGTACGCGGCTCCGTTTTTCGGCATGAAAAATGTTCCGTCCAGAGTGAAGATCGGATTATCGTTTCTTTTGTCGATCCTGATATTCCCTTCGGTCGATCAGTCAGCGGTTACCTACACGGGCATGTTTGGATATGCGGTGATTGTTCTAAGAGAAGGAATTACAGGGTTGCTCATGGGATTTGCTGCAAACATTTGTAATTCCATTATTTTATTTGCGGGAAATATCATTGACATGGATATCGGACTTTCCATGGCGCAGGAGTTCGATCCGATGACCAACTCGCAGGTCACCATCACGGGAAATCTGTATCAGTACCTGCTGCTTCTGATGATGGTCGTGACGAACATGCATCATTATGTACTGCGGGCGCTCATTGATTCCTATCAGGTAATCCCCGTCAACGGGCAGGTGTTTCAATGGGACAGCCTGGCAGAGTCCATGACAACCTATATGGCGGATTCTTTTGTGATCGCGTTCCGCATTGTGCTGCCGGTATTTGCCTGCATGATGATACTAAACTGCATCCTCGGCATTATGGCGAAGGTAGCGCCGCAGATGAATATGTTTGCGGTCGGAATGCAGATGAAGGTGCTCCTGGGACTTACGGTATTGTTCCTCACGGTAATGCTGCTTCCGGGAATTTCCGATTTTGTGTTTAAAGAAATGAAACGAATGATTGTATCGATGATAGAGGGAATGTATTAGCTTGGAACAGGACAGAAGACAGATCCTTCCCTATCACCTCCAGTGGTTTGCGAAGGATGGACCGGGCGGAGAAAAGACGGAACCGGCAACCGCGAAAAAGTTAAGAGAAGCCAGAGAGGACGGTAAGGTCGCCAAAAGCAAGGAGCTTACCGCCGCCTTTGATCTGATTGTGATGTTTCTGATGCTGAAGATTTTTGTCTCCACGATTGGCGACGGATTTCTTCAGATATTTTACTATGTATATAATCTGATTCCGGATTTTATCGGAATCAATGCGATGGATGTGTCCACCTATGCGGTAATGTCTTTCTTTTCACCGGTGAATATACAGATGCTCAAAATCGTGGCACCGTTTTTTATTTTCGGATTCGCCGTGACGCTACTTGTAAATATTCTGCAGGTGGGGTGGAAGGTTTCCACGAAACCGATGCAGCCAAAGCTGGACCGGTTTAATCCGGTGAACGGAATGAAGCGGATTATCTCCAAGGATTCCGTTTTTGAACTGTTCAAATCCCTGATTAAGATTGCACTGATTCTCTATATCGCGTATACTGCAATCAAGGATCACGAAAATGACCTTTTTATTTTATATGATATTCCGTTAAATCAGGCGATCGCACTGTGTGGAGATGTGATTATCGGTGCAGGGCTCAAGATCAGTCTGGTGTATCTCGTTGTCGGAATTGCTGATTTCATCTATCAGAAATACCGCTTTAATGAAGAGATGAAGATGACCAAACAGGAGGTCAAGGACGAGTACAAAAATACAGAGGGAAATCCGGAAGTAAAAGGCAGACAGCGCCAGCGTATGCGCGAGGCATCGAGGCGCCGTATGATGCAGGATGTCCCGAAAGCGGATGTGGTTATCACCAACCCGACCCATCTGGCGGTTGCCATCAAGTACGAACCGGAGGTGCATAAGGCACCGGTGGTTCTGGCAAAGGGTGAAGATTATCTGGCGCAGAAGATCCGTGAAGCTGCCAGGGAGAATCACATTGAAATTGTAGAAAACAAACCGCTTGCAAGAATGCTCTACGCCAATGTCGAAATCGGCAATGAAATTCCGCCGGAATTGTATCAGGCAGTAGCGGAGATTCTTGCAATGGTATATAATATGAGACAGTAAAACGAAGGAGGAAGAGATATGAAAAAGGCTGACATAGGTGTTGCGCTTTATTTGCTTGCTGCAGTCATCTTTTTAATTGTGCCGATTAACTCTACGTTACTTGATGTAATGCTGGCGCTGAATATCTCGATCGCACTGATTGTTCTGTTCAACACATTGTTTGTGAAGGAAGTTCTGGATATGTCTTTTTTCCCGACATTGCTGTTGTTTACTACCATATTCCGTATTTCTCTTAACGTGTCCTCGACACGTCTGATCTTAACGACCGGTGCTCCGGGTAACGTCGTTGAAACATTCGGAAGCTTCGTGGGCGGTGGTGATATGATCGTCGGAGCGGTCGTATTTATCATTTTGATCATCATACAGTTCGTCGTTATCAATAAAGGTTCCGAGCGAGTGGCAGAGGTATCCGCACGATTTACACTGGATGCTATGCCCGGTAAGCAGATGGCAATCGATGCTGACTTAAACACCGGAGCCATTACGGAGACACAGGCGAGAGAGCGGCGTAATAAGATTCAGGAAGAAGCAAGCTTCTTCGGTTCGATGGATGGTGCTACGAAGTATGTCAAGGGAGATGCCACAGCCGGACTGATTATCACGTTTGTCAATTTAATCGGTGGAACCGCGATGGGGATGATGCGCGGTGGACTTGATTTTTCGGAGGCGATTCAGCGCTATGGTCTTCTCACCATGGGTGACGGACTCTGTTCCCAGATCCCGTCCCTGCTGATCTCACTTTCTACCGGTATCCTTGTCACGAAGGCATCCAAGAATGCAGACTTCTCCAACATTCTGGTAAAACAGCTGTTCGGTATTCCGAAGGCACTTTATCTGGTCGGTGGATCGTTGATCTTCCTCGGTGCTGTGACACCGCTGAATGTGGTATTGTTTGCTGCGCTGGGCGCTGCGTTTATCGTAGCGGGCAGAATGGTGGACAAGAACATCGGCATTGAGAATATCGAGGAGGAAGTCAGCCAGGCAGAGACGGAGGCGGAGGAGATCCGCAAGCCGGAGAACGTTGTGTCGCTGCTTCAGGTGGACCCGATCGAGCTGGAATTCGGCTACGGTATTATTCCGCTTGCGGATGTGAACCAGGGCGGAGATCTCTTAGACCGCGTGGTTATGATACGAAGACAGATTGCACTGGAACTTGGTACGGTTGTGCCGATTATCCGACTGCGTGATAACATTCAGCTGAATCCGAACCAGTACATTATCAAGATCAAAGGAATTCAGGTGACCGAGGGAGAGATCCTGTTCGATCACTATATGGCGATGAATCCGGGATATGTGGAGGAGGAGATTACGGGAATTCCGACGTTTGAACCGTCCTTCCACCTGCCGGCAATCTGGATCACGGAGAGCCAGAGAGAGCGTGCGGAGAGCCTTGGCTATACGGTGGTGGATCCGCCGTCAATCATTGCGACGCATCTGACCGAGGTGATCCGTTCCCATATCGCAGAGCTGCTTACCAGACAGGATGTACAGAACCTTGTCAATAACCTCAAGGAGAGCAATCCGGTTCTCGTGGATGAACTGGTGCCGAAGCTTCTTGGACTTGGCGAGATCCAGAAGGTTCTGCAGAATCTGCTCTCGGAGGGAATTTCCATCCGAGATCTGCTCACAATTTTTGAGACGCTGGCAGACCATGCGCCGGCGACCAGGGATACCGATGTGTTGACGGAGTACGCACGCCAGAGCTTAAAGCGCGCGATCTCCAGCAAATATTTCCCGGCGAATGAGACAACCAGCGTGATCACGGTAGATCCGAAGATCGAGCAGGAGATCATGGGTTCTGTCAAGCAGACGGAGCAGGGGGCATATCTGACGCTCGATCCGGAGCGCACGAAGGCGATTATGGCATCCGTTGAGGAGGAAGTGGCGAAGTTGGAGAACATGGGCAAGCCTGCCATCATTATGACATCGCCGATTGTGCGTATGTACTTTAAGAAGCTGACCGAGGATTACTTCAAGGATCTGACGGTGCTGTCTTACAATGAGGTGGAATCCAACGTAGAATTACAATCAGTAGGGATGGTGACAATATAAATGACCATTAACAAATATCAGGGCAAGACAAAGGAAGAGGCCGTCGAGAAGGCAAAGCAGGAGCTGGGCGCGGGGGCGGTCGTGCTGAACGTGAAGGAGATTAAGCCCAAGGGCATGTTTAAGATGTTTAAGAACACGCTGTATGAGGTGACGGCTGCGGTGGAGGAAAAGGAAGCGTTCCCGGCGCAGACGCTCCGCAGCGAGACAAAGCCTGTGCACGATACGATCAGTCTGGCTGCAGATGAAAAGATTACCATTCCGGGGGTGGCAAGAGAGAACACCAGACCGGCAGTGGCACCGGCACCGGCGGAACAGGAGGTTGTTCCTATGAAAGAAGCAAAGCGCGAATCTACGAATGAGGGACTGGAAAAGCGGCTGGAGAACCTGTCGAATATTCTGGAAAAGCAGTTTTCCGTGGAGGAGATGCGCAAGTCTCATCCGGTAGAGCCGCAGGAAAAGGAGAACCGCACGGAAGGGTTCCAGTTTATCAAGATGCTCTACCGCACGCTGCTGGAGAATGATGTGAATGAGAAGTATGTCAATCAGATCATGGACGAGGCGGAGAAGGTGCTTCACAACGGAAGCAGTGTGGATTCTATTCTTTCCAACGTTTATCAGAAGCTGATCTTAAAGTTCGATCAGCCGCAGACGATTGAGCTTACAGGCAAAAAGCCGAAGGTGATTTTTTTCATCGGACCGACCGGCGTGGGAAAGACAACAACGCTTGCCAAGATTGCGTCACGCTATAAGGTAGACAAAGAGAAGAAAGTGGCATTTCTGACTGCGGACACCTACCGGATTGCTGCGACAGAGCAGCTGCGCATCTACGCAAATATTCTGGATGCTCCGATGAGCATTATCTATACGCCGGAGGAGATGAACGATGCCATTGCGCGCGTAAGCGAATATGATCTGGTATTTGTTGACACGGCGGGATTCTCGCACCGCAATGAGGCACAGTGCCAGGATATGAAAAAGCTGATCGACGGACTGGATGAGGCTTACGAGAAAGAGGTATACCTCGTGCTCAGTGCGACGACCAAATATAAGGATCTGCTGGAGATCGCAGATACTTACAGGGAAATAGCAAATTATAAGTTGATTTTTACAAAGCTGGATGAGACAATTACTTATGGTAATATTTTAAATATCAAGCTGTATTCGGGGGCAAAGTTATCCTATATGACGAGCGGTCAGAATGTACCAGATGATATTGAAGTATTTGATACACAAAAGATTGTGAAACAGCTGCTGGGAGGCAGATAACACATGGATCAGGCAGAGAAGCTTAGAAGTGTTGTGAAATTAAAAAAACAAAATTATAAGCCGGATGCCAGAGTCATTACCGTCACAAGTGGAAAAGGTGGCGTTGGAAAGTCGAATGTGGCTGTGAACCTTGCGGTGCAGATGCAGAAGATGGGAAAAAGGGTGCTTGTTTTTGATGCGGATTTTGGCCTTGCCAATGTCGAAGTAATGTTTGGCGCCATTCCCAAGTACAATCTGGCAGATGTGATATATCATGGAAAACAGATCACGGAGATCATATCGGAAGGTCCGATGGGAATCGGGTTTGTCTCGGGGGGAACCGGAGTTACCGGACTGGGCAATCTGACCGATGAACAGATCTCTTATCTGCTTCACTGTTTCGGGGAACTGGATCAGATGGCAGATGTGATTCTGGTGGACACCGGCGCGGGGATTGCCAATCATGTACTGGAGTTCGTGCTGGCAAGCCCGGAGGTTCTTGTGGTCACAACACCGGAGCCGACATCACTGACAGATTCTTATTCTCTGTTAAAGTCTCTGTACCGGAATCCGAAGTTTAACAGGGAGTACACCAAGATATCGGTTCTTTCCAACCGTGTGATATCTGCTGCGGAAGGCAGAGGAGTTTATGACAAACTGAATACTGTGGTAGGTCAGTTCTTAGAGGGGGAAATTACATATGCGGGGATGATTCCCCAGGATAGCGCGCTTGAAAAGGCGATCCGGATGCAGAAACCAGTATCGCTTCAGGCACCGTTGTCAAAATCTGCAAGAGCATTTGAAGTAGTGGCTGCGGAATTGCTGCAGGGTGAGAGCAGTGACGCATATCGTTCTTTTGGACTGTCAAGATTGTTTTCGGGATTTTGGAAACAGAAGAATGAAGGAGTGGAATGATGACAATAGCTGAAATTATTCAACCGGGAGATAAAGTTGACATCAGTTTCGTACAGAATGTGGAACGGGCAAAAAAAGACCAGTCCATGCCGAAAATCTACAAAAGCCAGGTGCTGGATTTAAAGGAGAACGGCAATCTTGAGATTTCCATGCCGGTGGAGAGAGGAAAACTGGTGCTGCTTCCGCTGGGCATCCGGATGGAGTTTATCTTTTTCTCGAAGGGAACGCTTTACCGCGCCGTCGGCCAGGTGCGGGAGCGCTACAAAAGAGAGAATGTATACATGTTAGAGATCGAATTAAAATCCCAGATCTCCAAGTATCAGAGAAGAGAATTCTTCCGGTTTCCATGTATTATGGACATGAATTATTACACCATTGAGGAACAGGAAGCCGCATTAAAGACGGGAGAAGCCCTATTTATTGAACTGCAGGAAGCGGAGGGAAAGAGCAGAGACCGGGAATATGCCGGAAGGATCGTGGATCTAAGCGGCGGCGGTATCCGGTTTCGGACGGATCAGAAGCTTCGGGAGAATCAGTATGTTCTCTTTGAGATACATCTGCAGAATGAAAATTTAGACAAACAATATTATATCATTGGAACAATTATTTCCTGTATCAAGACAGAAAAAACGCCGGAAACGCCCTACGAGGCCAGAGCCAAATTCCTGATTACCGACAGCAGTGTAAGGGAGGAAATCATCCGGTTCATCTTTGAAGAAGAACGCAAAGCGCGTCAAAGGGGTAGAGCATAAGATATGAGTAAAAAGATTTTAATTGTTGATGACTCTGCACTCATGAGAAGGGTCATGTGTGATATAATCAATTCAGACGGAACATTTCAGGTCACAGATACTTGCTGTGACGGTCTTGAGGCATATGAGAAGCTTAAGACGACGCGCTATGATGGCGTTGTTCTCGATGTCAATATGCCCCGCATGGACGGACTGCAGCTTTTGGAACAGTTACAGAAGGACAGAATCCGTGCAACGGTCATCATGGTAAGTACGACGACAACCAAGGATGCGGATGTCACGATCCGGGCGATGGAGCGCGGGGCAGTCGATTTTGTCACGAAGCCAACCAATGTTATTGAGGCAAAGGGCGAGGAGTTCAAAAAACAGCTTCTCGGCGTGCTCTCGGCGGTATGCGCGACCCAGAGTTACAATCGTGAACGGCGCATCACACCGCAGACCAAGGCTGTATCGGCTCCTGCGGGGACCGCAAAGCCGGTTGCAACAGCCGGACATGCGATCAAGAGTGGCAGCAAGATCGTTGCGCTTGCATGTTCGACGGGCGGTCCGAAGGCGCTGCAGAGTGTCATTCCGTATCTGCCGAAGAATCTGGACGCACCGATGGTACTGGTTCAGCATATGCCTGCCGGATTTACCAAGTCAATGGCAGACAGACTGGACGAGGTCAGCCCGATTCATGTCAAGGAGGCGGAAGACGGAGATGTGCTGATGAAAGGAACGGTGTACATCGCACCGGGCGGCAAGCACATGGAAGTGAAGCGCCAGCCGGATGGAAGTCACAGGATCCGGTTGAACGATATGCCTGCGATCGGCGGCTTGAAGCCGTGTGCCAACATCACGTACGATTCCCTGCGGGACTGCGGTTACGATCAGGTTGTATGCGTGGTTCTCACCGGAATGGGTGCGGACGGCACCAAGGGGATTGTTTCCCTTGCCAGGAAGAAGCCGGTCTATGTGATCGCACAGGACGCCGCATCGTGCGTGGTATACGGAATGCCGAAGGCGGTTGCCGAGGCGGGCGTTGTGGATGAAGTGGTTCCTCTTAATGACGTAGCTAAATCAATTATTAAGAATGTGGGGGTAAAGTAATATGGATGTAAGCCAATACCTTGAGATTTTTATTGATGAGACAAGTGAACATTTACAGAATTTAAGTGACTGCATCATGGAGCTGGAAAAAGATCCGGAGAACATGGACACGATCAACGAGATTTTCCGTGCAGCACACTCCTTAAAGGGAATGGCTGGAACCATGGGCTTTAAGAGAATGCAGCGCCTGACACATGACATGGAGAATGTGTTCCAGGAGGTCCGCAGTGAGAAAGTCAAAGTGACCAGTTCTATGATTGACCTTCTGTTCAAGTGCCTGGATGCGATCGAGGGCTATCTCGACAACGTAAAGGCAAGTTCGGATGAGGGAACAGAGGACAACGAACTGATCATCAAGGAACTGAATGATTTCATCGCGGCGGAGGATGGCGCAGCAGCTGCACCTGCACAGGCGGAGCCGAAAAAAGAAGAGGCACCGGCACAGACCGCGGGCGGAGATGATAAAAAGTATTTTGAGTTCGGTCTCAGCGAGTCCGAGAAGGATAAAATCAAGCAGGCGGAAGAGGGCGGCGCACACATTTATGGCATGACCATCTATATCCAGAAAGAGTGCCTGTTAAAGGCAGCGAGAGCATTCCTGGTATTCAAGGCAGTGGAAGAGTTTGGAGAGATCCTTGTATACAATCCGAGCTCCCAGGATATTGAGGATGAGAAGTTCGACTGCGATTTCAGCATTTTTATTGCGTCGGACGAGCCGTATGAGAAGATTGCGGAAGCTGCAAAGTCGGTATCTGAGATTGATAAGGTTGTCGGTGAGGAAGTAAAATACGAGACGCTGGCTGCAAAGCAGGAGAAAGCGGAAGCGGACGCTGCGGCGGCAGAGAAGTCTCAGGATGCACCGGCTGAGGCGGCACCGGCACAGGAGCAGCCACAGGCACAGGCAGCAAAGCCGGCAGCGAAGACACAGAGCAGCGGCAATAAAAAGCAGACGGTTGCAAAGCCTGTCACAAACCGTACTGTCCGTGTAGATATTGAGAAGCTGGATGCATTGATGAACCAGGTATCCGAGCTTATCATCGCAAAGAACAGTCTGGTGTCGATCAGCTCCACCGATTCCGGAGATTTCCAGAACCAGTCCTTCCATGAGCAGATTGAATATCTGGAGCGTATCACGACCAATCTTCATGAGTCCGTGATGAAAGTCCGGATGGTGCCAATCGAGAGTGTAGTTGCAAAATTCCCGCGTATGATCCGTGATCTTTCCAGAAAGCTGGACAAGAAGATGGAATTGTACATGACAGGTGAAGATACAGAACTTGACCGTACCGTAGTCGATCAGATCGGTGACCCGCTGCAGCATCTGCTTCGTAATTCCGCGGATCACGGACTTGAAGACAACGCAACCCGTATTGCAAAGGGCAAGCCGGAAGTCGGAAGCATTTTCCTCAACGCATTCCAGGAAGGCAACAATGTCATCATCCAGGTTGGCGATGACGGTAACGGAATCGACGTGGAGGCTGTGCGCAACAAGGCAATCGAGCGCGGTGTCATCACTGAGGAGCAGGCTGAGACAATGAGCCAGAAAGAGATCATCAATCTGCTGTTTCTGCCGAGCTTTTCCATGGCGAAGAAGATTACCGATATTTCCGGACGTGGCGTAGGACTTGACGTTGTAAAATCCAACATCGAGGCTCTCGGCGGCGATGTGGAAGTAAAGACAGAGCTCGGTGTGGGAACGACCTTTACCGTACGCCTGCCGCTGACACTTGCGATCATCCAGGCACTCATGGTAGAGATCCGCGATGAGAAATACGCAATCGCACTTGGTTCCATTTCCAACATAGAGGATATTCCGGTGAAGGATATCAAGTATGTGGAGGCTCAGGAAGTGATTCACCTCCGCGGCAAGGTAATTCCGCTGATCCGTATGGATCAGGTTCTGGATATTGAGCCGAAAGAAGAAGAGCCGGAGAGCCTGACGGTTGTGATTGTACAGAAGGGCGAGAATCTGGCAGGCCTTGTGGTCGACAACCTGATCGGACAGCAGGAAATCGTTATCAAGTCACTTGGTAAATACATAAACAACAACAAGATCATCAGCGGCGCAACGATCCTTGGCGATGGTGAAGTGGCACTGATCCTTGATGTGAATGTACTGATGTAAGAGGAGGCGGACAACATGGCAGAAAAGAACGTGGAAGTAATTGACAAAGAGTCAAAACAGTATATTGTCGTAATGGTCGGAAGCGAGCAGTACGGAATTGATATCAGCTATATTGACAACATCGTGCGTATGCAGAAGATTACCCGTGTCCCGAAGATCCAGTCCTACTTTAAGGGTGTGATCAATCTGCGCGGTGAGATCGTATCCGTAATGAGTATCCGCAACAAGATGGGGCTGGAGGATGATGTGTTCACGAACGCGAGCCGTATCATCATCTTAAAGCTGGAAGAAAAAGGCGCGATCGGCGTGATTGTCGACGAGGTGAAGGAAGTCGTCAATTTAAGTGAGGATGAAATTGAAAAATCGACCAACAAGGGTAAATTCATCAATGGAATCGGTAAACACGGCGATGATCTGATCTCACTTCTCGAGATTAACTCGGTGGTGGATGACAACGCATAAGCACACAGAACATATGCGTGCATAGACGTGTGCGCAGGTTAGCGGAATGGAATACATTCCGCTAACCTGCTTGTTTTACTACAGGGAATGCAGCGGGAGAGAACCAGAGACATTCCTCTTAGAAAACCATGGATATATTATGTTGAGAGGAGAAAAAACGTTCATGGGTAATATGACACTAGAGCAAGTGAATGACATGTACCTGGACGTATTGCGTGAAATCGGCAATATCGGAGCAGGAAATGCCACTTCAGCCATTGCAAATATGCTTGGCATGAAGATCGATATGAATGTACCGAGCATCCGACTGATGGAAGTATCACAGTTGGGAATGGCGGTAGGAGCGGAAGATGAGACAATTGTCGGCATTTTCCTTGAGGTGGAGACAGATATTGAGGGAAGCATGATGTTCCTTCTGGATATTCCGTCTGCACGTTATCTGGTCAACAAGTTGATGATGACAAACGAACCGGATGACCAGCCGTTTGGCGAGATGGAACTTTCCGCATTAAAAGAGATCGGCAATATCATTGCGGGATCTTATCTGTCCGCATTGTCCTCCCTGACCAATCTTGTCATCACTCCGTCCGTTCCATACATCGCGGTGGACATGGCAGCATCGATTTTGAGCGTGCCGGCGATTGAATTTGGACAGTACGGTGACAATGCATTGTTGATACAGACGGAGATCTGTGCGGATGTGGCGATCAACGGATATTTCATCTTGATGCCGGAGCAGGATTCTTACGAAAAAATATTAACGTCACTTGGTATCTCAATATAAGGAGAATGCGTATATGAGCGAAGTCATAAAAGTAGGCATGGCGGACCTGAACGTTTGCAAGGCTCCGGATGTAATTACGACTTTAGGTCTCGGTTCCTGTATTGGACTGGTTCTTTATGATCCGGTGACAAAAGTGGGAGGCATGGTGCATTATATGCTTCCTGACAGTACAAAAGTAAGAAACAACAGCAATATAGCTAAGTTTGGAGATACGGGAATTCGGGAATTGTTAAAGCGTGTTGTTGCAGCGGGAGCAAGTAAGCCAAGACTGATCGCCAAGATTGCCGGGGGCGCGCGGATGTTTGAGGTAAGCGGACTTTCGGATGTGGGAAATATCGGAGCGAGGAATGCGGAGGCTGCCAAAGCGATTTTAAAAGAACTTGGAATCCGGCTGGTAGCGGAAGATACAGGACTCAATTATGGTAGAACAGTGGAACTGCATTGTGATACCGGAGAATTTTATATTAAGTCGGTGGGCAAGCCGCTTAAGATTATTTAAGGAAGGGCTGTAAGTATGAAAACAAAATCAGTACCTGCGATTGTGATGCTGTCAGCCGGGTTTGTCGCCTGCGTAGCGGGCATCTGTGCACACATGGAAGTGGCAGATTTCATGAAAATGCTTTTGATTGTCCTGATTGTATTTTACCTTCTGGGCGGTGTGGTCAAAATTGTTCTTGACCGCAATTTTGCCGGGATGAATGACGAGGAAACCACGGATGGTACATTGCCGCAGGAAGAAGAGGATCCTGAGGCAGAAGAGAATGAAACGGCATCGGAGGAGACAGAGAATGCCGATGCGAAAGAACAGTAATCTTTAGACGTGGGGGCTTCCAATGAAAACGGTTGACAGAGAAAAACTATGGGGAGAATACCAGAAAAATCCATCGTCTGCGCTGAGAGAAAAGCTGATTACGGAATATGCACCGCTCGTGAAAGTGGTTGCGGGCCGGCTCAGCATGTATCTTGGATACAATGTGGAATACGAAGATCTGGTTAGTTATGGAATATTCGGACTTATTGATGCCATTGATAAGTTTGATCCCGGAAAAGACGTAAAGTTTGAGACATATGCGAGCCTGCGTATCCGCGGTTCCATCCTGGATCAGATCCGCAAGATGGACTGGATACCAAGGACTGTCAGACAGAAGCAGAAGCGGATTGAGGAAGCAATCAAAAATATCGAGGCGCGGACGGGACGTGCTGCGGCGGATGAAGAGATTGCAGGGGAGATTGGAATTGCGGCGGCTGAACTGAATGAGTGGCAGTCGCAGTTAAAAGTCACAAATGTGGTATCTCTCAATGAGTTCGTGGAGCAGGGCGGAGAGCCGGTGATGGATGCGCGCGGGAACTCCCATTTCGCACAGCCGGAGGACAATATTGAGGAGGAAGAACTGAAAAAAGTTCTGTCCGAGACAATGGATCTGCTCACGGAAAAAGAGCGCAAGGTGATTCTTCTGTATTATTATGAAGAACTCACGTTAAAGGAGATCAGCAATATATTGGAAGTGTCTGAATCGCGCGTGTCGCAGCTTCACACAAAGGCGCTGCTTAAGATGCGCAAAAAGATGGGAAGCTATATGGGAATTCTGACTGAGTAGCAGATGAGCGGAGGTGTGTTGCATGTCAATAAGACCAGTTGTTTTAAACGGGATGATTCAGAGGACGCAGGATGTCGGGAATCTGAAGCAGCAGGAGGATAATAGGCCGATTGTCGAACAGCAGAATATTCAGATTGAACAGCAGAAGCACGAAGACCAGCTGACCCATCGTGTGCAGGATCCGGAGGAAAAGGAGAACGATGGCTATCGTTATGATGCCAAGGAAAAGGGCAATAACGAATATGAGGGCGAATCCGGCAGGCACAAAAAGCGCCGCGAAGAGGAGCCTGAGAATGAGGGAAAAGTCATATTAAAAGGGCAGGGCAGCCATTTTGATATCAAGATATAGATAGGTGAGGAGAAGCATATGACCGGAGTAGCATGGATATTACTTCTGATCGGTGTGGTTTTTATGATCGGAAGCTTTTTTGTGACGGAAAAGTTATCGCCGTCAGAATTGAACCAGATTGCAGAGTTGAGCGAAGAGGAATTAAAGAGAATCATTGACCGGGGACTCAAGAATGCGGAGACACGGATTGAGGATGCGATTGATGAGCAGGTTGACCAGTCTTCCGAAAAGGTGGATCGTTCCCTTGAAAAAGTGACAAACGATAAGATCATGGCGATCAGTGAATATTCCGACACGGTGATCGAGAGCATGAATAAAACGCATAATGAGATTATGTTCTTATACAGTATGCTGAACGATAAACACACGGAGCTTACCGGTATGGCGGCGGATCTGCAGCGCCTGGCTGCGGATGTAAGAAGCCTTGAGGAGAAAGCACCTTTGACTGCACCGCAGGCTGCATCGGAGCGTGCCGCAGCGGTATCTGCGGCTTCGGCAGTAACACCGGTATCGGTTGAGACGGCAGATACGACGGAGAGAGAGACGGCTGCTGCACCGGCAGAGCAGAAGGAAGAGATGCCGGAGACGGAAGAGACAAAGCAGGAAGGACTGCATGCAGAGATTCTGAAGTTGAAAAAACTCGGAATGACGGAGGTTCAGATTGCCAAGAAGCTTGGAATCGGAATCGGTGAAGTTCGCCTGGTCAATGGGCTTTACAGAGGAGAGAGTGATTCGTGAAACTGAAATATTATTTGCGGGGACTGGGGATCGGAATCATTGTCACAACGGTGATACTGGCAGTCAGTTTTTCAAAGAAAGAGATCAAGATGTCTGATGAGGAGATCATGGCGCGGGCGGCACAGCTTGGCATGGTCATGCAGGAGACGGAGACAACAGAGCAGGGCGATACGGAGCAGGATCCGGACGGCACGGACACCGGAGCGAAGACGGAGGTTGTGACCGAGCAGACGGCATCCGAACTGTTGGAAGAACGGACCGCGGCAGAAGAGACCGCGCAGAATACGGAAGCTGCAGCTGAGGACGTGGCAGCTGAGGCGCAGGAGAATAGCGCGAATACGGATGAGGAGACGCAGGCACAGCAGGAGGCTGCTGATGCAGAGAATCCGTCCGGCGTATACCGTCTGGTGATTCAGAAAGGGGATGTCTGCCGTATTGTATGCGAGAAGCTGGCGGAGAACGGAGTCATTTCCGATGCGGAGACGTTCCGGCAGTATTTATCGCAGATCGGCTACGCTTCCAATATGCGTGTTGGCAACTACGATATTCCTTACGGTCTGTCGAATGAGGAAATTGCAAAAATTCTGCAGGCGGGACCGCTTGAAGAGTAAAAAGGTACTTGCACAGCAAAGATGTTTGTGATATAATATGCGAGGTTCAAGCGTGGAAAATCATTTCCACACAATAATACACATATGCTGACCACCGGGCCGGTGCCGAATGGTTGCCTTGCGGGATGAAGCATATGGAAGATTTCAACCATGGAGGTAAGAAAATGAGCGTTATTTCAATGAAACAGTTACTTGAAGCAGGTGTTCACTTCGGACATCAGACCAGAAGATGGAATCCTAAAATGGCTCCGTACATCTACACAGAGAGAAATGGCATCTACATCATTGACTTACAGAAATCTGTAGGCAAGGTAGACGAGGCTTACAAAGCAGTATCTGATATTGCAGCTGAGGGCGGCACCATTCTTTTCGTAGGTACCAAGAAGCAGGCACAGGATGCAATCAAGACCGAAGCAGAGCGCTGCGGCATGTTCTATGTAAATGAGAGATGGTTAGGTGGTATGCTTACCAACTTTAAGACCATCCAGAGCCGTATTGCAAGATTAAAAGAGATCGAGACAATGGCAACCGACGGTACATTCGAAGTACTGCCGAAGAAGGAAGTTATCGCACTTAAGAAAGAGTGGGAGAAGTTAGAGAAGAACCTTGGCGGTATCAAGGAGATGAAGAAGCTCCCGGATGCAATCTTCGTTGTAGACCCGAAGAAGGAGAGAATCTGCATTCAGGAGGCTCATACATTAGGAATTACCCTGATCGGTATTGCAGATACAAACTGTGATCCTGAGGAACTTGATTATGTGATCCCGGGCAATGATGATGCTATCAGAGCCGTAAAACTGATCGTTTCCAAGATGGCAGACGCAGTGATCGAGGCAAACCAGGGTGCAGAGATGACTGCAGAAGAGGCTGAGTCCGCAGAGGCAGATGCAGCAGAGGAAGCATAATAAGTTGGAAACAACGGGTGCCTGATTGGCAGGATCGCCCATATGTCAACAATCGGAAAGGGACGCGTGTTACGTCCCTTTCTGTGGCGTAAAGATAAAGAATCAGGATAAATTATTTTTTGGAGGATGAGAAAATGGCAATTACAGCAGCTATGGTAAAGGAACTGCGTGAGATGACCGGCGCAGGCATGATGGATTGCAAGAAGGCATTAAATGAGACAAACGGTAACATGGACGAGGCTGTAGAGTTCTTAAGAAAGAACGGACAGGCTAAGGCTGAGAAGAAGGCAAGCAGAATCGCAGCAGAGGGTCTTTGCATGGTAGTGACCAAGGATGACCAGACAGCAGCGGTTGTTGAGGTAAACTCTGAGACAGACTTCGTTGCAAAGAATGCAACATTCCAGGAGTTTGTTAAGGCTGTTGCAACACAGGCAGTGAATTCCGATGCAGCAGACATGGATGCTTTCATGGCTGAGAAGTGGAATGAGGATGCCAGCAAGACTGTAAGTGAAGCACTGGTTGAGAAGGTTGCAGTGATCGGCGAGAACTTAAAGATCCGCAGATTTGAGAAGGTTGTAGCTGAGCATGGCTGTGTTGTACCGTATGTACACGGCGGCGGAAGAATCGGCGTTATCGTTGATGCAGACACCGATGTTGTAAATGACACTGTAAAGGAAGCAATGCACAATATCGCAATGCAGATCGCAGCACTCAATCCGAAGTATGTTTCCAGAGACGAGGTAAGTGCTGATTACATCGCTCATGAGAAAGAGATCCTCTTAGCACAGATCATGAACGATCCGAAGGAGTCCCAGAAGCCGGAGAAGGTAATCAACGGAATGATCGAAGGACGTATCAGCAAAGAACTCAAGGAAGTATGCCTGGTAGATCAGGTTTACGTTAAGGCTGAGGACGGCAAGCAGACCGTTGCCAAGTATCTTGAGGAAGTATCCAAGGCAGTTGGCGGTACTGTGAAGGTTAAGAGATTTGTTCGTTTTGAGACTGGCGAAGGTCTTGAGAAGAAGCAGGAAGACTTTGCAGCAGAAGTTGCAGCACAGATGAACGCATAATTTGATATTGTGCTAAATTGTTGAAGGATAATGACCCCTACGAATGGTGGAGACACTATTTGCAGGGGTCATTTTGTAAGAAAAAACCTTATCGAACCTGGTTATGATTCGATAAGGTTTTTGCGTCATAAAGTATAAATTCTACAGTCCCATGATCGCGTCGACCGGCAGGGCAAAGCTGACGCCGTGCGCCGGTGTGTCAATGCCGTGCTGCTTGCTGATGGCGGTCATGATTTCGGTCTTTTTATCCTTTGGAACGACGATGGCAAGGACTTCCTGTTCCTCCTGGAGAGCCATGCCGAAATGTTTGGCAACCTCCTCCGGACTGCAGCGCAGACCCTTTAAGATCGTTCCGCCGGTAGCGCCGGCAGCGCGCGCGGTGTACATGACATCATCGCTGTATCCCTGATTGATTGTGACAAGAATCATTGCATGTGTAATCGTTTCACTCATTTTTTTCACCTCTTTTTCTATCTCCGGCTCAGAGGAGTCCAAAGAACCGGAACCGAGAACTTTATAGAGCCATCCCTGAATGCCGGATAACGGTATGCTGACAGCGATACCGGTTCCTCTCTTGTGAAGCTGCAGCGCCTGATTCATCTCCGCCAGCAGCATCCGGGTGCGTTCCTTCGGGACGATGCATAGCATGATGGTTTTGTGGGTGTCGCCGAGACCGCACAGATTCAGAAAATCGGAACTGACGGTGCCGACGCCGTGCATCTGGTAATAGATCGGGATGGAGGCATCGGTGAGAAATTCGGTCAGTTTATCACGGATATTGGAATCTATGATAATGACGAGGCACCGGAATGCCGGCATCTTTTTTTTATGTTGCATGGTATGATCCTGCATAATTATTCCTCCTCAATATCCATAATGGCATTGTCGTCGACATCGACCATGATAAGCGCGTCGGATGTCGCTCTTTTAAGCTTCAGCTGATACAGTACGCCCATGATCTGAATGGCAATTAACGGTGCCATTGCGACCATCGCCACGACGCCGAACGCATCGGTTACCACATTGCCGCCCACGGCGGTACATGCGCCCATGGCAAGCGGAAGAAGAAACGTGGAGGTCATGGGACCGCTGGCAACACCGCCGGAGTCGAAAGCGATACCGACAAATACTTTTGGAACAAACCGGGTGAGCACCAGAGCAATGATGTAGCCCGGAATTAAGAGCCAGTAAATGTTAAGTCCGGTCAGAACCCGGAGCAGCGCCAGCGCAACGGAAGCGGAGACACCGATGGAGAGACAGAGGTTCATCGCACTGCGCGAAATGGAACCGTTTGTCACATCCTCCACCTGCTTGTTGAGCACCTGCACGGCAGGCTCGGCTTTTACAATATAATAACCGATTAACGCGCCGATGGGAATCAGAACAAAGCGCCATGTCTGTGCGGCGAGATTGCTGCCGAGCAGACTTCCGACGGGAGCAAATCCTACGTTGACACCGGTCAGAAACAGGATCAGTCCGATGATGGTGTAGAGAAAGCCCATAAGCATCTTGATCATCTGGTTCTTGTGGTAGCGCCTGGAAATAAGCTGAAACAGTAAAAAGACGATCAGTACCGGAAGGATGGAAGAAATGACTTCCCTGCCATAGTCCGGCAGCATATGTACAAACTGACGCATGACATCCTGCATGGTCACAACATCCGGTATTTCGGTAGCATTGTAGGATGCACCGGCTGGATGGTAGAAAATACCGAGCAGGAGTACCATGGCAATCGGTCCGATGCTGCAGAAGGAGATCAGACCGAAACTGTCGCTCGAGCCGTCCTTGTCACTTCGCGTGGAGGAGAGACCAACACCGATGGCCATAATAAAAGGAACGGTCATCGGACCTGTCGTCACACCGCCGGAGTCAAATGCGACTGCGATGAAATCAGCCGGCGCCGCAAAGGAGAGCAAAAACAGTGCGGCATAGAGGATACACAGCAGCAGGGGGAGGCTCAGCTTGAAAATGATACGCAAAACAGCGATGACCAGAAAGACACCGACGCCGAGAGCGACCGTCCAGATTAAGGTTTCGTTTGGAATAGAAGGAACCTGATTGGCGAGAACCTGCAGATCCGGTTCTGCGATTGTGATGATGACACCCATCACAAAGCAGACAATAATCAGAATCGAAAGACGCTTTGTCTTCATGATATGGGAACCGACACCTTCGCCGAGCGGCGTCATCGCCATCTCAGCACCCAGCTGGAAAAATGCCATGCCGATGATCAGCATGAACGCTCCGACCAGAAACAGGGCAATGGTTCCGGTCTCCATCGGCACGACAAAAATGCTGAGCAACAGCACAATGACGGTAATGGGAAGAACGGCGCTTACAGATTCGTCGAATTTCTCTTTTAATTTTTTGTTCAAAATAGCATCACACACTTTCAAGAATATGGTTAATAGAGTTACCAGTTAAACAGTTCACAAATCAACTATTATTTTATCGGTTGTTGTGTAGAAAGTCAACCGAGTCGGAGTGATTTTTCTGAAATCTTAACACTTTTTTAATTGACTTTTATACAGATTTCAAATAAAGTTTCTATATAAACAGTTCACAAATCAACTAAAGCGAAGAGAAGGCATGAACCGGCGGAAAGGAGGGGGAACATGCTGGAAGACTTTTTTGAAAATTATTTTAAGATAGAGAAAGCATACCGGAAATACTTTCAGGATGAGATGGAGAAATATCATCTCACGCCGAACGAATTGCTGGTGCTGCTTTTTTTGGCACGCGACAACGGCGGATGCAATACGGCGCGGGATATTGCGCAGTACGAGGGGGTGTCCAAGGGACTGGTTGCCAGATCGGTGGAGAGCCTCGTGGAAAAGCAGTTTCTTGTGGTGGAACGGGATGCTGCCGATAAGAGAATCTGCCATTTATATCTCACGCAGCAATGCAGTGCGCTCACAGAGCAGATGACGGAGAAAAAAGCTGCGTTTTTCCGCAGGCTGGCCGAAGGTATTCCGGAGGAAGCGATTGCGACGACGGAACAGACACTGCGCAGGTTTATGGAAAATATATCCGCATCTATTGACAAGTCGTAAGTGCTTTGCTATCGTGAGGAAAGAGTCTTGGAATGGGAAAGGAGCAGGGAACATGCGCAGTGCAGATAGAAGAAAAGCGTTTTTTGCGGTTTGCATGATGGCGGTTCTGCTGTTTTCCCATCTTGGTGTCTGTCTGTGGCAGACACAGATCGCCCAGGTGCAGAATCTGACGGCAGAGGCCGGAGGGGAAGCACAGGGTATTTTACGGACGACGGACTCCGATTATGTCTCAAACGCGCTCTCAGCGGAACCGGAAGCAGGATTGTCACAGAGTATGATTGTCGTGACGAGAAAAATGACCGGGGCGGCGGAGCAGCGTCTTTTTTTTCATCTTTTTACTGCTGTTTTATTCAAAATAGCAGAGATTCCCTATGCAGAGGCGGTAGTGCTTACCGTCACGGCGGCGTGCATCTGCCTGGCAGGTTACCGCATGGTACGATTCGTGCACAATTCCGACGGTAAAAAAGATTTGCCCTTTTGGTTATCACAGGTATCAGAAGCGTCATAAGATTAGGATAAGAAAAGGGAAAAGAAGAAAATGGAATATAAAAATTTTTTTGCACTGCTGGGCGGGCTTGCACTCTTTTTGTATGGAATGCATCAGATGAGCGAGGGCTTAAATGCTGCCGCAGGTGAGAAGATGAAGCAGATCCTGGAGCGGCTGACAAAGAACCGCTTCCTTGGCGTGGGCATCGGAGCAGCGGTGACGGCGGTGATCCAGTCATCCTCAGCCACCACGGTCATGGTCGTTGGCTTTGTGAATTCCGGGATGATGACTCTGCGCCAGGCGGTCTGGATTATCATGGGGGCAAATATCGGCACCACAATCACCGGTCAGCTGATTGCACTGGATGCGGGAGCCGTTGCGCCGCTTCTGGCTTTTTTTGGGGTGGTTCTGATTCTGTTTGCGGGAAAAGACCGGATCCGGTACACAGGCGAGATTGTGGCGGGGCTTGGAATCCTGTTTATCGGCATGGATATGATGGGGGAAGCCATGCAGCCGCTCTGTGATTCGCAGGTGTTCCTTCAGGCAATGACAAAGTTTGAACATCCACTGCTTGGAATCCTGGCGGGCGCGGCGTTCACGGCAGCCATTCAGTCATCCTCGGCTTCGGTCGGTATCCTGCAGACCCTGGCACAGGGAGGAGCCGTATCTTTCGCGGGGGCGGTGTATGTTCTGTTCGGTCAGAATATCGGCACATGCATTACGGCGGTTCTTGCTGCCATAGGCACCGGAAGAAACGCCAAGCGCACCACGATCATTCATCTTTCGTTCAATCTGATCGGAACGGTGGTGTTTACCGTGCTGTGCATGACAACGCCGCTCGTTTCGCTGGTTGCGCAGCTGACGCCGGGACGGCCGGCTGCCCAGATTGCCAACATGCATACGATTTTTAATATCGGAACGACCCTGCTTTTGCTTCCGGCCGGAAATCTGCTGGCAGGGATGGCAGAGCATCTTCTTCCGGATAAGAAGAGCGAATCGCTTGCGGCGGAACAGAGAAAGGCAGCATGCAAAAAAGTGGAGGATGTATGGAATTCATAAAGAATGTCATAAGAGGAATTACGATCGGAATCGCCAATGTAGTTCCAGGAGTGAGCGGCGGTACGATCATGGTGTCGCTGGGGATTTATGATGAACTTCTGCAGGCGGTCACCGGATTTTTCCGTCATAAAAAGGAAAGCATCTTAAAGCTGTTTCCGTATCTGTTTGGAATGGGGATCGGAATTATCTGCCTTTCCTTTATGATCGGTTATCTTTTTGAGAATTTTCCGTTCCAGACCGCGATGCTTTTTATCGGACTGATTTTCGGCGGCGTGCCGCTCATCTGGCGCAAGGTGTCCAGGGGATATCCGAAGGTGCCGGAGCTGGCACTGTTTTTGGGATTCTTCTGCCTGATGATTGGAATGCAGTTCCTTGGAAAAGGCAGCGAACAGGTTCTTGCCGCCGGTCCTGGGACGGCAGTGAAGCTTTTTGCGGTGGGGCTGGCTGCCGCGGCTACGATGGTCATTCCGGGGGTGAGCGGTTCGATGCTTTTGATGGCGCTCGGATATTACACGCCGGTCATTGACCATATCAATGCGTTCGTTGTGGCGGTGGTCATGCTGGATGCCGGGACGGCGTGGTACTGTCTTGTCCTATTAGTCCCGTTCGGATGCGGCGTGCTTGGAGGTATTTTTCTTGTCGCAAAGCTGATGGAATATCTGCTCTGCCGGTTTGAGCGGCTGAGCTACTGGGCAATTTTCGGGCTGCTGGCGGCGTCCCCGGTTGCCATATTAGGGAAAATCCCGCTGCGCGGGACATCGCCGGCTGTCATCGCCTGGGGCGTGATGCTGTTTAGTGTGGGGGCGGTGGTCACCGGGCTTTTAGCGGGAGAAACATAAAAATTCAGAAAATACATGAAAAAGTGTAGAAAAATCATACGATTTTTTTGCGCTTTTTTCTTTGAAAAATACAAAAATGTGATACAATAGATAAAGTATTATGATTAACTTGGGGGTTCTACATGCAGGATAAGGATTCTGAGGCACTCCGCAATCAACGCAGGCGGAGAAAGCGGATTGCAAGAATGAAACATACCATAATCGCGATAATTGCCGGGTGGATCATCCTGTCCATGATTCTGATCATTTTTCTGCTTGTCCGGACGAGATCCATGGAGAGAAAGTTAGATGAACTCTGGCAGATGCAGCGGGTGATGAACCAGCAGGTGCCGGATACGGAGGCACTACCCCAGGAAGAGACCAGCGGCATGGATACGGAGACAGTGGCTGTGACGGCACCTGCATCCGGGATCGACGAGACAGACAATCTGGCACAGGATGGAGATGTACATAAAGTTTATCTGACGTTTGATGACGGGCCGTCTGAGAATACGGACGCCATTTTAGATGTGCTGTCGGAGTACGATGTCAAGGCAACCTTTTTTGTGGTCGGAAAAGAGGATGAGGCATCGGCAGCCATCTACCAGAGGATCGTGGATGAGGGGCATACGCTGGGAATGCATTCCTATTCTAATAAGTACAGTCTGATCTATCAGTCGGAGGATGCGTTCGAGGCGGATTTTCATCAGCTGCAGGATTATCTCTATGAGGTGACCGGTGAAAAGAGCCGCTATTACCGGTTTCCGGGCGGGAGCAGCAATCAGATCAGCAATGTGCCGATGAGTTCGCTGATCCGGTTTTTAAACAGCGAGGACGTCGTTTATTACGACTGGAACGTCTCGGCAGGCGATGCGGCAAATGCTGCATATACACCGGAAGAACTGGTCGAGAATGTTGTTTCAGATGTTTCAAAATACAAGACCTCGGTTGTGCTTTTGCACGACTCGGAAGATAGGTCAACAACGGTAGAAGCGGTAGGACCGCTGATCGAGGCATTGCAGGATATGGATGCCGAGATTTTACCGATTGATGAAGATACACAGGTTATCCAGTATGTCAAAGCCGACAGTGCCAGATGACCAGATTATAAATGGAGGTAAGAACATGGGATTTTTCAAGGACTTTAAGGATGATTTCTCACAGGCAGTGAATGAACTTATGCCGGGAGAAGACAATCTCGAAAGCACGGACAAGGATGATGACATGGTCGTGAACACACTGGAAGATGAAGTGGATGTGGCGAGCGAATTGTCGAAGCTGGATGGTCTGTTAGAGCAGGTAACGAAGCAGGAGCCGGCTTTGGAGCGGACACAGGCAGCAACGGTGGAACCACAGAAAACAAGAGAAGAATACACACAGCATGCAATGGCAGCAGCACAGGAGGAGAAGAAAATGGCTGATAATACAGTAACACCAGTACAGGTAGCACAGACAGGAGCACAGACAGCAGCATCGCAGACCACACCGCAGGAGAAGCCGATTGTATCGGACGAGGTTTCCGTGATTACAGAGGGAACGATTATCAACGGTGATGTGATCTCAAACGGATCTCTCGACATCAGAGGTCAGGTAGACGGAAATGTAAGTTGCAACGGAAAGCTTACCGTGACAGGTGTTGTCAATGGTAACAGCAACACTTCCGAATTCTTTGCGGATTCTGCACAGGTAGAGGGTGAAGTCGTAAGCTCCGGTACGGTTAAGATTGGTCTTGGTTCTGTAATTATAGGTAATGTAACATCCAACTCGGCAGTGATCGCAGGAGCCATCAAGGGTGACATCGATGTGCAGGGACCGGTTGTTGTGGATACTTCCGCAGTGGTTATGGGTAACATCAAGTCACGTTCTGTTCAGATCAACAACGGCGCTGTGATTGAGGGATTCTGCTCCCAGTGCTATGCAGATGTGGATGTTCAGAGCCTGTTCAATGCCAAGAAAGGAAACTAAGCATCATGAAGAGAGTTCTGTTAAAGTTAAGTGGTGAGGCGCTTGCAGGTGATAAGCACACAGGATTTGACGAGCCGACAGTCACAGAGGTTGCAAAACAGGTAAAGCAGATTGTGGGTGGTGGTACCGAAGTAGGCATCGTGATCGGCGGCGGCAACTTCTGGAGAGGACGCACCAGCGAGACGATCGACCGCACCAAAGCGGATCAGATCGGCATGCTTGCAACGATCATGAACTGCATCTATGTTTCAGAGATTTTCCGCTCTGTGGGCATGCAGACACAGATTCTGACACCTTTTGAGTGTGGAAGCATGACAAAGCTGTTTTCCAAGGATCGTGCGAATAAGTATTTTGCAAAGGGAATGGTTGTGTTTTTTGCAGGGGGAACGGGTCATCCATACTTTTCGACAGATACGGGAATTGTTCTGCGTGCGATTGAGATGGAGGCGGACGGAATCTACCTCGCAAAAGCGATTGACGGCGTGTATGATAGTGATCCGAAGCTGAATCCGAACGCAGTGAAGTATGATGAAGTCTCTATTCAGGAAGTAATTGACAAGAAGCTTGCGGTGGTGGATCTGACAGCCTCCATTATGTGTATGGAGAACCGGATGCCGATGTATGTATTCGGACTGAATGAAGAGAATAGTATCGTAAAAGCCATGACGGGAGAGTTTAGCGGCACGAAGGTTACGGTTTCTTAGAATTGATAGAAAGGCATGGTATATATATGGATCAGAGATTAGCGGTATTTGATGAAAAGATGGGCAAAACAATGAACAATCTTGCGGAGGAGTTCGGCGGAATCCGCGCGGGACGCGCCAATCCGCATGTGCTTGACAAGTTGAGAGTGGATTACTACGGTACTCCGACAGCAATTCAGCAGGTGGCGAATGTCAGTGTTCCGGAGCCGCGTATGATTCAGATTCAGCCGTGGGAGGCATCCATGGTAAAGGAGATTGAGAAGGCGATCCTTACTTCCGATCTTGGAATCAATCCTACGAATGATGGAAAGACAGTCCGTCTTCTGTTCCCGGAGCTTACCGAGGAGAGACGTAAGGAACTTGCAAAGGATGTAAAGAAAAAGGGCGAAAATGCGAAGGTTGCAATCCGCAATATCCGCCGTGATGCCAATGATTCCTTTAAAAAGCTTGCCAAGGAGGATGTCTCCGAGGATGAGATCAAGCAGCTGGAAGATCAGGCACAGAAGATGACCGATAAGTACATCGCAGATGTGGATCGTGCCGTTGAGGCAAAGACAAAGGAAATCCTTACCGTATAGTTTGGATAGATTTGAAACGAGAGGAGATACAGGTGTTTATGGAGGCATACATCTGTATCTTTTCCGTTATTTTGTATAGTTGATACTTCAGTACAGAGACGAGGGAGAAGCACAGGTATGGAGACGGGAAGAAAGATTCCACAGCATATAGCGATCATACTGGATGGAAACGGAAGATGGGCAAAGGCAAAGGGAATGCCCCGGAATTACGGACACACAGCGGGAGCCAGAAATGTCGAGACGGTATGCCAGGCGGCACATGATCTCGGTGTAAAGTATGTTACCATGTACGCATTTTCGACGGAAAACTGGAACCGCCCGGAGGGCGAAGTGGAAGCGCTGATGAAGCTTTTGGAAAGCTATCTGAAGAACTGCATTAAGACAGCAGACAAAAACAATATGCGCGTGCGCGTGATCGGCGATACGACGAGACTCAGTGAGCGCTTTCAGGAGCGCATCCGTGAACTGGAGGCTGCCTCCGCAAAAAATGACGGCTTGAATCTTCAGATTGCCATCAATTACGGCAGCCGCGACGAGATGACACGCGCAATGCGCCGTATGAGCGAAGATGTTGCGGCGGGGAAGAGAAAGCCGGAAGAGATCACGGAAAGTGTGTTTGAGGAGTATCTGGATACCGCAGGCATTCCGGATCCGGACCTTTTAATCCGCACGAGTGGGGAACTCAGGTTGTCCAATTTCCTGCTCTGGCAGCTCGCATACAGTGAATTTTACTTTACCGATGTGCCGTGGCCGGATTTTCACAAAGAGGAATTAGAGCGTGCCATTGAAGCGTATAATAAAAGAGACAGAAGATTTGGCGGTTTGACGGACAATAAGTAGGCTGGACTGCCGGATGGAGGAGATATGTTTAAGACGAGATTATTGAGCGGAATCGTTCTTGTGATTGCCGCATTGGTATTGATTATTACCGGCGGGGATGTGCTGCTGGTGTCCACGTTGCTGATTTCCTGGATCGGGATGTTTGAATTATACCGGATTTTTCATATTGAGAAGTCTGCGCCGGGCATTGTCGGGTATGCAACGGCGGCGGTCTACTATGCGAATCTGCGCTTCGGCTTTCTGCCGGATCTGATGATGCTGGTTTTAGGTCTTCTGATCGTATTGATGTTCGTGTATGTGTTCACTTACCCGAAGTATCAGACGGAGCAGCTGCTCGCCGCATTTTTCGGCGTGTTCTATGTGGCAGTGATGCTGTCTTACGTGTACCAGACCAGAATGCTTAGCGCCGGAACCTACATTGTGTGGCTTATTTTTCTGTGTTCCTGGGGATGCGACACCTGCGCGTACTGTGTCGGCATGCTGATCGGGAAGCATAAGATGACGCCGAAGCTGAGTCCGAAAAAGTCTGTGGAGGGCGCCGTGGGAGGTGTGATCGGAGCTGCGCTTCTCACCGTGATTTACGGCATGGTATTTCGCGGGGCGATGGGAAGTGAAATGTCACATGTCTGGATTATGGCAGCCATCAGTGCGGCGGGCGCACTGGTATCCATGGTGGGAGATCTGACAGCTTCCGCTATCAAGCGCAATTACGGCATCAAGGATTATGGAAAACTCATTCCGGGACACGGCGGTATCCTGGATCGTTTCGACAGCGTCATTTTTACGGCGCCGCTCATCTATTTCCTTGCCGCTAATTTGATTGTATTGTAATTTTGGGAGAGACCTATGATGAAGATAGCTATTTTGGGATCGACAGGCTCCATTGGGACACAGACGTTAGATATTGTCCGGGAGCAGGGCGACATACAGGTGACGGCGATTGCGGCCGGAAGCAACATCAAAAAGCTGGAAGAGCAGATGAGAGAGTTTCATCCGCTGCTGGTATGCGTTTTTCAGGAGGACGCCGCCAAAGAACTGCGCGATCGCACGAAGGATCTGAATGTCCGCGTGGTGTCCGGCATGGATGGACTTCTGGAGGTGGCGGTACAGCCGGAGAGCGAGATCCTTGTGACGGCGATTGTCGGGATGCTCGGCATAAGACCGACGATTGCAGCCATTGAAGCGGGGAAAAAGATTGCGCTTGCGAACAAGGAGACGCTTGTGACGGCAGGCCATATTATTATGCCGCTGGCAAAAAAATGCGGCGTGCCGATTCTGCCGGTCGACAGCGAGCACAGCGCTATTTTCCAGTCGCTGCAGGGAGAAAACGGGAACCGCATTGCGAAGATTCTTCTCACGGCGTCCGGCGGACCGTTCCGCGGGAAAAAGCCGGAAGATCTGGCACACATTCAGGTGGAGGATGCGCTGCGTCATCCGAACTGGACAATGGGACGCAAGATCACGATCGATTCGTCAACGCTTGTCAATAAAGGCCTGGAAGTTATGGAGGCAAAGTGGCTGTTTGATGTGGAACTGGAGCAGATTGAGGTGGTTGTCCATCCGCAGAGTGTGATTCATTCTGCGGTGCAGTATGAGGACGGCGCAGTCATTGCGCAGCTCGGCACACCGGATATGCGTCTGCCGATCCAGTATGCGCTCTATTATCCGAAGCGCAGACCGCTCTCGGGCGACAGACTGGATCTGTTTGCATTGGGACAGCTGACGTTTGAGAGACCGGACACGGAGACGTTCCGCGGTCTTGCGTTAGCCTATCAGGCGATGCGCCGCGGCGGCAATATTCCGACGGCATTTAATGCGGCGAATGAAAAGGCGGTAGCGCTTTTCCTGGATCGAAATATTGCCTATCAGCAGATCCCGGAGATGATTGAATCGTGTATGGAGGCAGCTGATTTTATTGCCAATCCGACGGTTGATGAGATCCTGGAGACGGAGGCAGCCGCATATGAACACATTGCAGGCAAATGGGGAAAGGTTTTTGCATGAAGATTATTATCGCAATTCTGATATTCAGTCTTATTATTATTTTTCATGAACTGGGGCATTTCCTTCTGGCGAAGGCAAACGGAATCCGGGTGAATGAATTCTGTCTCGGACTGGGACCGAAAGTGTTTGGCATCACAAAGGGAGAGACGACATACTCCCTGCATCTGTTCCCGATCGGTGGAGCGTGCATGATGGAGGGAGAGGATACGGAGAGCGAGGACGGCAGGGCGTTCGGGAAAAAATCAGTCTGGGCGCGCATCAGTGTGGTGATTGCCGGGCCGGTATTCAATTTCCTGATGGCGTTTGTCTTTGCTTTTATTCTGTTATGCAATATCGGCTATGATCTGCCGGTGCTCGCCGGAGTGACGGAGGGATATCCGGCCGAGGAGGCGGGAATGCAGGCGGGAGATACAATCTTAAAGATTGATCACACCCGGATACATTTTTTCCGGGACATCAGCGCCTACACACAGTTTCATTCCGGGGACGCGGTCACAGTGACCTATGAGCGGGACGGAGAACGCTATCAGACGGTGCTCACGCCCAAATATAACGAAGAATACGGCTATTATATGTACGGCTTTCAGGGAAGCGCGCAAAAGACGAAAGGTTCTGTGCTTTCCAATTTAAAATACAGCGTATATGAGGTGGAATACTGGATCCGGGTGACGATTGACAGCCTGAAGTCTCTGGTGGGCGGAAAGGTGAGCGTCAATGACATGAGCGGTCCGGTCGGGATCGTCAATATGATCGGGGACAGCTATGAGCAGAGCGTGACGTACGGCTATTATATGGTATTTTTGCAGATGCTTTATATTGCGATCTTCTTATCGGCAAACCTCGGTGTGATGAATCTGCTGCCGCTTCCGGCGCTGGACGGAGGCAGACTATTGTTTCTGATTGTCGAGGTGATCCGCGGAAAGCGCGTCGATCCCGACAAGGAAGGCATGGTGCATTTTATTGGCATGATGCTGTTGTTTGCACTCATGTTCTTTACATTTTTTAACGATATCCGCAAGCTGTTCGGATAGAAAGGCAAAAAGATGACAAAAGTAGTGAAAATTGGCGACCGGGTGATCGGCGGAGGCAATCCGATCCTGATCCAGTCCATGACAAATACAAAGACGGAGGACGTGGCTGCAACTGTGGCGCAGATTCAGGCGCTTACCGCTGCCGGATGTGATATTATCCGCTGCGCCGTGCCGACCATGGAGGCGGCGGAGGCATTGACCGAGATCAAAAAGCAGGTGAGCATTCCCGTTGTGGCAGATATTCATTTTGATTACCGCCTGGCGCTTGCCGCGATCGAGCACGGTGCGGATAAGATCCGCATCAATCCGGGAAATATCGGAAGTACAGAGCGTGTGCGCGCAGTGGTGGATGCCGCAAAAGAGCGCGGTATTCCGATCCGTGTCGGCGTCAACAGTGGATCTCTGGAAAAAGATCTTGTGGAAAAATATCACGGTGTGACGGCGGAGGGGATTGTCGAGAGCGCCCTCGATAAAGTACATCTGATCGAGGATATGGGGTATGACAATCTGGTCATCAGCATCAAATCCTCCGATGTGATGATGTGCGTGAAGGCACACGAGCTGATTGCGACACAGACGGATCATCCGCTGCATGTCGGCATCACGGAGTCCGGCACCATCATCAGCGGCAATATCAAATCCTCGATCGGGCTGGGACTCATTCTGCATCAGGGAATCGGCGATACAATCCGCGTATCGCTCACGGGAGACCCGTTGGAGGAGATCAAGTCCGCGAAGCTGATCCTGCGTACCTTAGGGCTGCGCAAAGGCGGCGTGGAGGTCGTGTCCTGTCCGACCTGTGGCAGAACCAGAATCGATCTGATCGGGCTTGCCAACCAGGTGGAAAATATGGTGGCAGACATCCCGTTAGACATCAAGGTGGCGGTTATGGGCTGCGTTGTCAACGGACCGGGTGAGGCAAAGGAAGCGGATATCGGTATTGCCGGAGGAATCGGAGAGGGACTTTTGATCAAGAACGGGGAAGTATATAAAAAGGTGCCGGAGGGCGAACTGCTTGAGGCATTGCGCTATGAGCTGCTGCACTGGAATGAGCAGCAGAAGTAGAACAGACTGAGGAAGAAGTGAGAAAAGGGCATGGCAAAACGGTTTTTTGATGTATTTCCATCACTGCAGGTAGAAGGCGACATGAAAAATCTGCTGACGGAGACGGAAGTAACGAAGGTGGGTATGAATCATGAGCGCGATCATCTGCGCGTCTATTTAAGCAGCACGCGTTTGATTCACAAAAAAGATATCCGCCAGTTGGAATCTGCCATTGCACAACAGATTTTTAAGGGCAGGATGATGCAGGTCAAGGTCATTGAAAAGTATCATCTCTCGGAACAGTATACGCCGGAAAAGCTGCTTGATCTGTACCGCGACAGCATTTTAGAAGAACTGAAAGATTACAGCCTGATGGAATACAATCTTCTTCGGACGGCGAAGATGGAGTTTACGAGCGAAAGCCACATGCTGCTCACGCTGGAGAACACGATTATCGCACAGACACGTTCCCATGAGATCGTGGAGTTTTTAGAGAAGGTGATCTGTGAGCGCTGCGGACTCGATCTGGCGGTGGAGCTTGCCTATGAGGAGCCGAAGGAGAGCAAATATAAGAAAAACAGTGATCTGCAGATTCAGTTTGAGATTAAAAACATCATGAAAAAGGTACATATCCGCAATGACGACGGGGAGAGTGTGCCGGCGGTCGTAGAAGGCGGTGCCGAGGCGGTTTCCGATGGCACAACAACATCTGGTGGTACAGGCGGCAATGCCACCACAAATACCGTTTCTTCTGCAAAAAATGCTGCAAAACCTGCGGAACATGCAGGAAAAACTGCAGGAAATGGCGAAAAAGGGAAGAAGGAATTCAAGCGCAGATTCGAGGGCGGCGGCTTTAAAAAGTCGGACAATCCGGATGTGATCTACGGGCGTGATTTTGAGGATGAACCGATCGCGATCGAGAAGATTGTGGGAGAGATGGGAGAGGTGACGATCCGCTGCCAGGTCATGACGTTAGAGACCAGAGAGATCCGGAATGAGAAGACGATCGTGATTATGTCCGTGACGGATTTTACCGATTCGATTGTGTTAAAAATCTTTACCAGAAACGATCAGCTGCAGGAACTGCTTGACGGGGGACTCGCAAAGGGAGCGTTTTTAAAGATCAAGGGTGTGACGACGATCGACAAGTTCGACAGTGAGCTTACGATCGGTTCTGTGGTCGGCATCAAAAAGATTGCGGATTTTACGTCCACACGTGCAGACACCAGCCCGGAGAAGCGCGTGGAGTTGCACTGCCATACGAAGATGAGCGATATGGATGGCGTCTCGGATGTCAAGGATATTGTAAAACGCGCCATGAAGTGGGGACACAAGGCGATTGCCATCACGGACCACGGCGATGTACAGGCTTTCCCTGACGCGAACCATGCGGTTCCGCCGGATTCAGATTTTAAGATTATCTACGGCGTGGAGGCGTATCTGGTGGATGACCTGAAGGATATTATCGTTGACTCAAAAGGACAGAGCTTAAATGACAGCTATGTCGTATTTGACCTGGAGACAACCGGACTTTCGCCGGATAAGAATAAGATCATTGAGATCGGTGCCGTCAAGGTGGTGGACGGAGCTATCACGGAGCGTTTTTCGACCTTCGTCAATCCGGAGGTGCCGATCCCGTATAATATTGAGCAGCTGACGTCCATCAAGGATGACATGGTGCTCGATGCGCCCAGGATTGAGGAGATCCTGCCCGAATTCATGAAGTTCTGCGAGGGGACCGTCATGGTGGCACACAATGCGGAGTTCGATACCGGATTCATCCGCAAGAACTGCGAGCGCATGGGACTGCCGTTTGATTTTACCATCGCAGATACCGTGGCGCTGGCGAGAATCCTGCTGCCGCAGTTAAACCGTTTCAAGCTGGATACCGTGGCAAAGGCGGTCGGTGTATCGCTGGATCACCATCACCGGGCGGTCGATGACGCGGCATGTACGGCGGAGATTTTTGTCAAGTTTATCGAGATGCTTCATGAACGCGGCATGGAGACGTTAGACGATGTGAACCAGATGGGCGCGACGTCGCCGGAACTTGTGAAAAAGTTAAAGAGCCATCACGCGATCATACTGGCGACAAACGATATCGGACGCATCAATCTCTACCGTCTGGTCTCCATGTCACACCTGACCTATTTTCACAAGACACCGCGTGTGCCAAAGAGCGAATTTGTAAAGTACAGAGAGGGACTGCTGCTCGGATCTGCCTGTGAGGCAGGCGAACTCTACCGTGCGATTTTAGACGGCAGACCGGAGGAGGAGATCATCCGTCTTGTGAAGTTTTACGACTATCTGGAGATTCAGCCGATCGGCAACAACAGTTTCATGCTGCGGGATGAGAAGAGCGCCATCAACTCTGTTGAGGAGCTGCAGGATATCAACCGGCGGATTGTAAAGCTGGGCGAGACATTCAACAAGCTGGTGGTCGCCACCTGCGACGTGCATTTCCTTGATCCGGAGGATGAGGTATACCGCCGTATCATCATGGCGGGCAAGGGATTTAAGGATGCCGATGACCAGGCGCCGCTGTTCCTTCGGACAACGGAGGAGATGTTAAAGGAGTTCGAGTATCTCGGAAGCACCAAGGCGGAGGAGGTTGTCATCACGAATCCCGGCAAGATTGCCGATATGTGTGAGAAGATCGCACCGGTGCGCCCGGACAAGTGCCCGCCGGTCATTGAGAATTCCGATCAGATGCTGCGTGACATCTGCTACACCAAGGCGCACAGCATGTACGGCGAGGAGCTTCCGTCCATCGTGAAGGAGCGATTGGACCGTGAGCTGAATTCCATCATTTCCAACGGCTATGCCGTAATGTATATCATTGCACAGAAACTGGTGTGGAAGTCCAACGAGGACGGTTATCTGGTAGGCTCCAGAGGTTCGGTCGGATCTTCGTTCGCGGCGACCATGTCCGGTATCACGGAGGTCAATCCGCTGCAGGCACATTACCGCTGTGCCTACTGCAAGTACAGCGACTTTGATTCGCCGGAGGTCAAAGCGTTCTCCGGGCGAAGCGGATGTGATATGCCGGATAAGATCTGTCCGGTCTGTGGCAAGAAGCTGGTAAAAGACGGATTTGACATTCCGTTTGAGACGTTCCTGGGATTCAAGGGAAACAAGGAGCCGGATATCGACCTGAACTTTTCCGGTGAATATCAGAGTAAAGCGCATGCCTACTGTGAGGTTATTTTCGGATACGGTCAGACATTCCGTGCCGGAACGATCGGTACGCTGGCGGACAAGACGGCGTTCGGATACATCAAGAATTACTACGAGGAGCGCGGTGTCCACAAGCGGAACTGTGAGATTGACCGTATTGTGCAGGGATGTGTCGGCGTCCGCAGGACGACGGGACAGCACCCGGGCGGAATCGTCGTGCTTCCGGTGGGAGAGGAGATCAACACGTTTACGCCGGTACAGCATCCGGCGAATGATATGACGACAGCGACGGTAACGACACATTTTGATTATCACTCGATCGACCACAACCTGTTAAAACTCGATATTCTCGGACACGATGATCCGACGATGATTCGTATGCTGCAGGATCTGACGGGAATTGACCCGACAACGATCCCGCTTGACGATGAGTCGGTCATGTCCTTATTTAAGAATACATCGGCACTCGGTGTGACGCCGGATGACATTCATGGAATTCCGCTCGGATGTCTCGGTATTCCGGAGTTTGGAACCGATTTCGCCATGCAGATGGTTATTGATGCCAAGCCGCAGGAGTTCTCGGATCTGATCCGTATCTCCGGTCTGTCCCACGGTACGGACGTATGGCTCGGCAATGCGCAGACACTCATCGAGCAGGGACTGGCAACGATTTCCACCGCGATCTGTACCCGTGACGATATCATGATCTACCTGATCCAGAAGGGACTTGACAGTGAGCAGTCCTTCACGATCATGGAGTCGGTGCGTAAGGGAAAAGGCTTAAAGGAAGAGTGGAAGACGGAGATGCGTGCGCATGATGTGCCGGAGTGGTACATAGATTCGTGTCTGAAGATCAAGTACATGTTCCCGAAGGCACATGCGGCGGCATACGTTATGATGGCATGGCGTATTGCCTACTGTAAGGTATATTATCCTCTTGCTTACTATGCGGCATATTTCTCGATCCGTGCGACGGGATTTAACTACGAGATCATGTGTCAGGGCAAGGAGCGTCTTGAATATTTTTACAAGGATTACACGCGGAGAAAGGATTCACTCTCCAAAAAGGAGCAGGATACCTACCGCGATATGAAGATCGTGCAGGAGATGTATGCCAGAGGGTTTGATTTTACGCCGATCGACGTGTACCGCGCAAAGCCGGATCGTTTTCAGGTGATTGACGGCAAACTCATGCCGGCGTTAAACACGATCGACGGTATGGGTGACAATGCTGCGATTGCGGTTGCCGAGGCGGCGAAGGATGGCAAGTTTCTGTCCAAGGACGACTTCAGGCAGCGCACCAAGGCGACCAAGACGGTCATCGATCTTATGGCAGATCTGGGACTGCTCGGCGAACTGCCGGAGTCGAACCAGCTGTCGCTGTTTGATTTTGCATAAAAGCAGAAAAAAGGCGATTATCTTTGGGATAACCGCCTTTAAAATTACAGTAGGGAAGAGAAAAAAATAACATCTGAATCAGCAGGACTGAAACAGATGTTATTACTTTTCCTAAGCTCTTTCTACTTTGCCGGACTTTAAACAGGAAGCACATACATATAACTTCTTCGGTGTTCCGTTCACTTTACAGCTGACACGCTTGATGTTCGACTTCCACATTCTATTTGATCTTCTATGAGAATGGCTCACGTTGTTACCGAAATGAGCGCCCTTTCCACAAACTGCACATTTTGCCATGATTTTGCACCTCCTTGCATATTTTATCCTGGTGATGCAGGACTTGCCCGCACATTCTACAGGTAAAACCTGTATAGCATACAGGCTCACAACATGATTATTCTATCAGAAGAAAGTACATATTGCAAGCAAAATTTAAAAAAAATATAAAATTCAAAAAACAGGGCTATGAATTTGTGCAAAAAGCGGTTATAATAGCAATAAACTAGCGTTAATATGGCTTTGAAAGGAGCATCGTATTATATGAATGGACATATGGAGACCCAGTTGGGCAAGGTTACAATAGATCCGGAAGTGATCGCAACGTATGCAGGATCGGTTGCAGTGGAATGTTTTGGAATTGTCGGTATGGCTGCAGTCAACATGAAGGACGGTCTGGTGAAGCTTTTAAAGAAGGATTATCTCACGCACGGCATCAATGTCGTCATTGATGAGGAGAACAAGATCACGATCGATTTTCATGTGATCGTATCTTACGGCGTCAGCATCATCACGGTATCCGATAATCTGATCGAGACGGTAAAATATAAGGTCGAGGCGTTTACCGGAATGGAAATTAAGAAAATGAACATCTACGTCGAAGGCGTACGAGTGATTGATTAAGGAGGATTTTTGAGGTGGAGATCACTACGATAAATGCCGAGGCTCTCGCAAAAGCGTTTCTGGCCGGAGCGAAAAACTTGGAAGCAAAGAAAGAGTGGATCAACGAACTGAATGTATTCCCGGTTCCAGATGGAGATACCGGTACCAACATGTCGATGACGATCATGTCTGCCGCGAAGGAAGTGGCGGCGATGGCAGAGCCGGACATGAAGTCGCTTGCAAAGGCAATTTCCTCCGGTTCCCTCCGCGGAGCGAGAGGTAATTCCGGCGTCATTCTTTCCCAGCTGTTTCGCGGGTTTACCAAGGTTATTGCAGAGTATGATGAGATTGACGTGCAGGTATTGTCCGATGCGTTTGAGAAGGCAGTAGAGACCGCATACAAGGCGGTTATGAAGCCGAAGGAAGGTACGATTCTTACGGTTGCCAAAGGGATGGCGGTACGTGCGGTAGAGCTGAGCGAGGAGGAGACGACCGATCTGCTTGCGTTCTGCGAGGAAGTCATCAAAGAGGGCGATCATGTCCTTAGCATGACGCCGGATATGCTTCCGGTATTAAAACAGGCGGGAGTTGTGGATTCCGGCGGACAGGGTCTGATGCAGGTGATGAAGGGTGCGCTTGACTCCCTGCAGGGCAAGGAGATCGATTACTCGATTGAGACACCGGAGAAGCAGCCGGCGGCCGAGACGGGAAGTGCTTCCTACAATATTGATGCACAGGCAGCACAGGAGATCAAGTTTGCGTACTGTACCCAGTTTTTGATTATGTTGGAGAAGCCGATTTCCACAAGACAGGAGACGGAGTTCAAAGAGTACTTAGAGAGCATCGGTGATTCGATCGTTGTTGTCGCTGATGACGAGATTGTAAAGGTGCATGTGCACACGAACGATCCGGGACTTGCAATGCAGCGGGGACTGACTTACGGAAGCCTTACGACGATCATCATTGAGAATATGAAGTTAGAGCGTGACGAGAAGATCTCTGCACTCAAGGAAAAGGAGATGCAGTCGGAGACTATCGAGGACGTGGAGAAGCAGCTGAAGGGCGAGGAGGCTCCAAAAGAGCAGGAACCGCCGAAGGAGATGGGCTTTATCTCTGTCAGCATCGGCGACGGTATCAATGAGATCTTTCAGGGACTTGGCGTGGACTACATTATCGAGGGCGGTCAGACGATGAACCCGAGCACCGAGGATATGTTAAACGCCATCGAAAAAGTGAACGCGAAGAATATCTTTATTCTTCCGAATAACAAGAATATTATTCTCGCAGCCAATCAGGCAGCCTCTCTTGTGGAGGACAAAAAGATCATCGTGATCCCGACCAAGACGATCCCGCAGGGAATCACGGCGCTCATCAACTATATTCCGGACAGCACACCGGAGGAGAATGCAGAGCGCATGAGCGAGGAGCTTGGCACGGTAAAGACCGGTCAGGTGACCTATGCGGTGCGCGATACCGTGATCGATGACAAGGAGATCAAGCAGGATGATTTTATGGGCATCGGCGATCAGGGAATCCTTGCCGTTGGGAAGGAGCTTGAGGCTACGGTGTTGGATATGATCGAACAGCTCATCGATGAGGATTCGGCGATTGTCAGCATCTACTACGGGGAGGATGCCAGGGAAGATGCAGCGAATGCGATCGGTGAAAAGATCACAGAGGCGCATCCGGATGTCGAGGTGGAAGTCCACTATGGCGGACAGCCGATCTATTATTACGTGATCTCCGTCGAGTAAGACGAAAAGTGTAAATAACATAAGCACAGGCAGGGCTGCTGCACGGACATCGCTTGAGGCGGTTGACGGTGCGGCAGCCTTTTTCTAAAGGAAACAGAGTATGAATCAGAGTACATCCATAATAGAGATCAAGGGAATCGGGGAAAAGACAGCCGCCCTGTTCCAGAAATTAAATATCGAAACGGTGGGGGATCTGCTACTTCATTATCCGAGGACGTATGTGCAGTTCCCGGTAGCAAAAGAGGTGGCGGAGGTCACGGACGGCGAGACGGCGGCGGTACTCGGCAGGGTGAGAAAGACACCCGTTGTGAGACGCACGAGAAGCATGCCGGTCACGGTGACGACCATCGGCACGGATGAGGCGGAACTTGAACTGGTGTGGTTTCGGATGCCATACATCAAAAGTCAGCTTGCACCGGGCAATACCTATGTATTCTACGGGAAAGTGGCGCGCAAAGGCAGCCGTCTTGTGATGGAGCAGGCAGCCATCTATTCCGGGGAATCGTACGCCGCCATGGAGCAGGCATTTTTGCCGGTGTATGGTCTGACCGGAGGAATCTCGAACAATCTGGTCACAAAGACCGTGCGCTCGGTGCTCGGCAGAGAAGAACTGTTTAAGGAATATCTGCCCCGGGAGATCCGCAGCCGCTACAAACTCTGCGAGTACAATTATGCGATCAAAGAGATTCATTTTCCGGAAAATATGGACACGCTGATCGCGGCGCGCAACCGTCTCGTGTTCGATGAGTTTTTCCTCTTTATTTTAAATATGCAGTACCACAAGGAGAAGCGGATCAAGGAAGCCAACGAATTTGAATTCCGGGAGGATTCCTTTACCGATGAGCTGATTGCCAGGCTGCCGTATGAGCTGACCGGCGCGCAGAAGCGGGCGCTCTCGGAAGTGAAGCGCGATATGCGAAGCCCTTATGTCATGCAGCGGCTGATTCAGGGAGATGTCGGTTCCGGAAAGACGATCATAGCGTTCCTGGCGATGGCAGATGCCGCGCACAATGATTACCAGTCGGCGATCATGGCGCCGACGGAAGTGCTTGCCAGACAGCACTATGAGACGTTTCAGAAGCTGTGCGAAGAGTTTGGATTAAAGATTCCGGTGGTGCTTCTCACCGGCTCCATGACGGCGCGTCAGAAGCGCATGGCATACGAGGCGCTGCAGCTTTATCCCAATGCGATGGTGGTCGGAACACACGCGCTGATCCAGGAGCGCGCCATCTACGATAACCTGGCGCTCGTCATCACGGATGAGCAGCACCGCTTCGGCGTCCGCCAGCGGGAAATATTTGCGGAAAAGGGCAGACATCCGCATATTCTGGTGATGAGCGCCACACCGATCCCCAGAACGCTCGCCATTATCCTATATGGGGATCTGGACATCTCGGTGGTGGATGAGGTGCCTGCAAAGCGTCTTCCGGTCAAAAACTGCGTGGTCAATACGGGCTATCGGAACAAGGCGTATGCATTTATCGAAAATGAGGTCAAAAACGGGCATCAGGCATACGTGATCTGTCCTCTGGTGGAGGAAGTCGAGGGTATGGAGACGGAGAATGCCACGGACTACGTCAAAAAACTCCGGCAGATTTTCCCGGAGGAGATCCAGCTCGGACTGCTGCACGGTCAGATGAAGCCGGCGCAGAAGAACAAAGTCATGGAGGCATTTATGAAAAATGAGGTGCAGGTGCTGGTGGCGACCACGGTCGTGGAAGTCGGCGTCAATGTGCCGAATGCCACGGTCATGATGATCGAAAATGCGGAGCGGTTCGGCCTGGCGCAGCTTCACCAGCTCCGCGGCCGTGTGGGAAGAGGCGATGCGCAGTCCTACTGTATTATGGTCAACTGTTCGAGCGCAAAGACGGCGGAGCGCAGACTTAAGATCTTAAATGATTCCAATGACGGATTTCGGATTGCAAGCGAGGACTTAAAACTGCGGGGGCCGGGGGATTTCTTCGGGATCCGTCAGTCCGGCGAACTGCAGTTTGCACTTGGCGACATCTATCAGGATGCTGCCGTGCTGCGGGATGCATCGGAGGCGGTCGGCGAACTGCTTGCAGAAGATCCGGATCTTATATTCGGTGAGCATGAGAACCTGCGGCATTATCTCGAAGCTTTCCTTATGCGGGAACAGAATCAGATGAGCTTATAATTTCACACATAAAACGGGACCGGTGCAAGCGCCGGTCCCGTCTTTTTCTTTGGTATTTTTTCTCTTTCTCGGAATGTCTGCAGCGGGCGGGTTACTTGCCTGCCATCTGCTTTTCCTGTGCCTCAATCATTTTCTTGACCATATAACCGCCGACAGAACCATTCTGTCTGGAGGTAAGATCTCCGTTGTAGCCGTCCTTTAACGGCACGCCGATCTCGCTCGCCACTTCGTACTTGAAGCGGTCCAGTGCACTTTTTGCCTCAGGGATTGCTGCTCTGTTAGATGAACGATTTGCCATGATTGTTTCCTCCTTTGGTGTGTTAATGATCCTTTGTTATCATTGTTATGATCACTTTGTCTGTCTTAGACTTTTGGGTCACAGACTTCGTCTGAACTTGCGCCATCTGCGTTTGTTCAGGAATAGTATGTGAGAATTTAAGAGAGATAAACATGCAGTTTTTGTCAAAAAAACAGGAAAAAGCTTCCATTTTTTGTACAGGCTTCCCTGCGGTTTGGCTCTTGCAATCTTGCGGGACTATGATATAATGTGAAAAAAGTTAGTTAAAACTAACGGCTGCCTGCAAAAAGGAAACAGGAATATTCCTGCATGGGGATGTTCCGGAAAGAGGAGATTATGTCGGAGGAAGAAAAGAAATTTCTGGAAATTGTTGATCTGAAAAAGGGATTTGGAAGCGGCGAGACACGGCAGGAGGTACTGCGCGGGATGAACTTTTCCGTGGCGAAGGGAGAGTTCTGCGTGCTGCTCGGACCGTCCGGCTCCGGGAAATCGACGCTGCTCAATATTATCGGAGGCATTGACAGTGCGGATTCCGGTTATATCTCGATCGGCGGTGATAAGTTGGAGGAGATGAGTGAGAAGAAACTAACGCAATACCGGCGCAAGCATCTCGGTTATGTCTTTCAGATGTATAACCTGATCGGGAATCTGAACGTAAAGGAAAATATCGAGGTCGGCGCGTATCTGTCCGATCATGCGCTGGATATTGATGAACTGTTACATACGCTGGGACTTTATGAGCACAGATACAAGCTCCCGAATCAGCTCTCCGGCGGTCAGCAGCAGAGAGTATCCATCGGAAGGGCGATCGTCAAGAACCCGGATATTCTGCTCTGCGATGAGCCGACGGGCGCACTCGATTATCATACGTCCAAAGAGATCTTAAAGCTGATCGAGGATGTGAATATAAAATACGGCAATACGGTTATTATGGTTACGCACAATGAGGCGATCCGGCATATGGCAGATCATGTGATCAAGCTGCGCGACGGGGAAGTACGTCACAATGAGATCAACACGGATAAAGTTTCAGCGGCAGATCTGGAATGGTAAGGAGTGTGACCGGCATGAAGAAGAAAAAGACAAGAAATCCGCTGATCAGACGCATACCGAGGGAACTGGCGGGAGACTGGAGAAAATATCTGCTCGTGAGCCTGTTCCTCATTTTGACAATCGGCTTTGTATCGGGAATGTACGTTGCCAACGAGAGCATGATGAAGGCTGCAGATGAGGGAGTCACGAAATATAAGCTGGAGGACGGACATTTTGAACTGAATGAGGAGGCGGATCAGACACTGCTCGCTGCGATTGCCACGGGAGAGAAAGCGGATGTAAAGCAGTATTACACGGACAAGGCAAAGCGTGAGCTGGATGAGAAGTTTGACGGTGAATTTGAGGACAAGTTCAAGGACGAATTCGACAGCCAGTTCAAGGAGGAATTTGACCGCAAATTCAATGCGGAATTTCAGACACAGTTCGACCAGACATTTGCGACGCAGGTAAAACAGACACTGCTGGCACAGGGGATGGATGAGACCATGGCTGCAGCGATGCTAGATACGGCGGTGGCGCAGGCAAAGCAGGCGGGAAGTTATCAGCAGGTCTACGATGCCGCTTACGAGAGCGCGTATCAGAAAGCCTACGATACCGCCTATGACGAGGCGTATGGGAAGGCACATGACGAGGCGTACGAGAAGGCTTACGACGAAGCCTGGGACAAGATTCTGGATGAAATTGACGAAAAATATCAAAAGGCGGAAGACAAATATGAATTGAACGATCCTGATTTTGCGGCGGTACCGGTAAATATATCCGAGAATTTCTATCGCAATGAGGAGGAGGATCACGACGGCGACGGCACCTCGGACGGAACCGTCCGCGTCTATCAGAAGACAGATGACATCAATCTGGCATGTCTGATGGAAGGAAGCTTCCCGGCATCTTCCGATGAGATTGTGGTGGACCGCATGCATGCGGACAATGTCGGCATTGCGGTGGGAGATACCATAACGGTCCAAGGAGAGGCGTATCGTGTCGTGGGACTGATCGCCTATGTCAACTATGCCACACTGCATGAAAAAAGTACGGATCTGATGTTTGACGCGCTAAAATTCAATGTGGCGATGGTGACGGAAGACGGATTTGCGCGCCTGCACGAGAAGGTGCACTATGATTATGCATGGAACTATGTGACAGAGCCGGCGGATGAGGCAGCAGAAAAAAATCTGTCGGATGATTTTATGAAAGCCCTGCTGACGCAGGTGGTTGTCGCGGATGCGGAGCTTGAGGATTATGTACCGGAATATGCGAACCCTGCCATTCATTTTGCGACGGATGATATGGGATCTGACGAGGCGATGGGCGGTGTGCTGCTCGATATTCTGATTGTGATTATCGCTTTTATTTTTGCCATTACAATCAGCAATACGATAGCCAGGGAGTCGTCCACGATCGGAACACTCCGCGCTTCGGGTTACACGCGCGGGGAACTGGTGGCGCATTATCTGTCGATGCCGGTCATTGTGACGCTCGTCGCGGCGCTGATCGGAAACATTCTCGGATATACGGTGTTCAAAAATGTTGTGGTTTCGATGTACTATAACAGCTACAGTCTTCCGACCTACGAGACGATATGGAATCCGGATGCGTTTATCAAGACGACGCTGATTCCGCTGATTCTGATGTTTGTTGTGAACCTTGTGGTGATTGCGCGGATGATGCGCCATACGCCGTTACAGTTTTTGCGGCATGATTTAAAGAAGACAAAGTGTAAAAAGGCGATGCGCCTGCCGCGGTTTCAGTTTTTGAGCCGTTTCCGTCTGCGCGTCATGTTTCAGAATATGGCAAATTATGCGGTCCTTTTTGTCGGGATATTTTTCTGCATGGTCATGCTGGCGATGGCGGTCGGCATGCCGGATACGCTCGGCTACTATAAGGAGAACGCCAAGGATCTGATGTTCGCAAAGTATCAGTATATGCTTGCGTCCTGGGAGGATGAGGACGGTGACATCATCACGACAAAGGAGCCGGATGCGGAAAAATTCAGCATGACCTCTCTCTTAAGGAAGAGTGATACACTTGACGAGGAGGTATCCGTCTACGGTATTTCTGATAACAGTCAGTATGTGAAGATCGACGATCTTAATCACTTAAAAGAGAACGAGGCATATATTTCCGCCTCCTATGCAGACAAATACGATGTGGATGTGGGCGACGAGATCACACTGGATGAAAAGTACGAGAATCAGCAGTATACCTTCCGGGTGGCGGGCATTTTTGACAAGTCCCAGAGCATTGCCGTATTTCTGCCGATTGAAAATTACCGGGAGGTATTTGAGCAGGATGCGGATGCGTTTGGCGGCTATTTCTCAGACACGGAGATTACGGACATTGCGGAGGAAAATATCGCGACGGTAATTACGGAGCAGGACATCACGAAAATGTGCGATCAGCTGGATCACTCGATGGGATCGTATATGAGCTATTTCCAGATCTTATGCATCCTGCTGTCTGCGGTGTTAATTTATCTTCTCACAAAGATCATCATTGAGAAGAATGAGACGGCAATTTCCATGACAAAGATCTTAGGCTATGAGAACCGGGAGATTGCTAGCATTTATCTGCTGTCGACCACGATTGTTGTGATCGTGGCGGATGCAATCTGCGTGGTGCTTGGCGCGCTCGTGATGAATGCCGCCTGGAAAGTGATCATGTACAGTTACAGCGGATGGTTTTCTTTTGTCATTCTTCCGGCGGGCTATGTGAAAATGTTCGCGTTTGTTCTGATCGGTTATCTGATCGTGATGGTGTTTGACTTTATGCGGATCAGGAAAATTCCGATGGATCAGGCATTAAAAAATGTCGAGTGACATCCGCCCGGGGAAAAGAGAGGGATATCTATTGCATAGTTTCCGAAATTCTTCTATAATCAAGGGGATGTTTTTTGAAAAATCCCCGAGATAAAGGAGCAGAACATGGACAAAATAGAAATCTATATTGACGAATTACTGGAGAAGAGTACCCCGGATCGCCCGATCTGGAATATTGAGAAGATTCTGCAGGGCTTAAAGTCCACCTGGAATTACATAGACGGATGCATGATCAAGGCGATTCTTGAAATGTACGCGATCACAAAAGACGAGAAATATTTTCGCTTTGCCGACAACTTTATCGACTGCAAGGTCAGAGAGGACGGATCGATTGAGGGCTATTCGGTAGAAGAATTAAATATTGACAATGTCAATGCGGGAAAAACCCTGTTTGAGCTCTACGATCTGACCGGAAAAGAAAAATACCGGAAGGCGATCGATCTTGTATACAGCCAGATTGAGCAGATGCCGCGCACGGCAGAGGGAAATTTCTGGCACAAGAATATTTACCCGAATCAGGTCTGGCTGGACGGACTGTATATGTGTCAGCCGTTTTATATGGAGTATGAGACGAGATTTCATGAGAAGAAGAATTATGACGATATTTTCCGCCAGTTTTTCAATGTGGTGGAGCATATGCGCGATCCGAAGACCGGACTGTACTATCATGCTTATGATTCTTCCAGAGAGATGTTCTGGTGCGACAAGGTGACGGGGTTAAGCCAGAATTTCTGGCTGCGTGCGCTCGGATGGTATTCCATGGCGCTTCTTGACACGTTGGACAAGGCGGATGCGTCGGTGGGAGAGCCGTATGAGCGCCTGAAGAAGGTGTTTGTGGATCTGATGGACGCCATGTTAAAGTATCAGGACGCCAGCGGCATGTGGTATCAGGTTGTGAATTTTGGAGGCATGGAGAAGAATTATCTGGAGACCAGCGGAAGCTCGATCATGGCATACGCGCTGCTTAAGGGTGTGCGCCTGGGCTTTCTGCCGGAGAACTATCAGACATACGGTGCAAAGGCATTCCACGGCATCTGTGAGAAATATCTCTCCGAGGATGCGGACGGAAGCCTGCACTTGGACGGCATCTGCTTAGTTGCCGGACTTGGCGGAAAACAGATGCGCTCCGGCACCTACGATTATTATATGTCGGAGCCGGTGGTAAAAGATGATGCAAAGGGCGTCGGCCCGTTCCTGCTCGCTTATACTGAGATGCGCAGAGCAGGACTGATCGAAGCCTAGGGCGCTTTTACTCGATCAGGGTCAGCCCGGAGATGTCCGGGTGAATGGTCAGAGAATAATTGGTATAGTATACAACAAAGCCGGGCGCGCTGCCGTTCGGCTTTTTTACGTTCTTTTTCTGGAGATAGTCAATCTCAATCTTGTCGTTGTCCCTGCCTTTGGAATAATAACCGGCGAGTTTTCCGGCTTCCTCAAAGACGCGGTCCGGCAGTTCGTCGTTGCCGGATTTTACGATGACGTGGGAGCCGGGCATTCCTTTGGCGTGAAACCACCAGTCGTTGCCGGTGGCAAATTTAAACGTCAGTTCCTCGTTCTGGTAATTGTTCTTCCCGACATAGATGTCATACCCGTCGGAGGAGCGGTAGTGGAACGGTTTGCTCTTACTCTTGGCCTTCTTGTCGGTGCGCTTCCTGCGGATATAGCCGTATTCGATCAGCTCTTCCTTGATCTGCACGAGATCGTCTTCCGTGAGTGCAATATCGAGCGAGGTTGCGATGCTCTCTAGGTGCTCGATCTCGGCGCGTGTCTCCGCGGTCAGATCCGTGAGGGCTTCATACGTGCGCTTTAACTTATTGTATTTGTCGAAATATTTCTGGGCATTCGCCTTGGCGTCAAGCATCGGGTCGAGCGGAATTTTGATCATCTCGTTGGTGTAGTAATTGAGCGCCTCCAGTTCCTTTGCGCCCTCCGCAAGTCCATAGCCGTAAGTGTGGATCAGTTCGCCGTAGACTTTGTACCTGTCGCGCTTTTCGGTGTCCTTTAACTGCTTTTCCTGCAGCTGGTATTTCTTGCGGCTGCGGTCTAAGGCGGTGGCGACAATCCGGCGCAGGTCGACGGACTTCTGCCGGATGCGCGTGTAGACGTTGCGTGAAGCGTAATACTGTTCCAGGACCGCTGAGATCGAAGAAAAGTGCTGCATCGTGTATTCGCTTCCGTTTGCAGCGGCACCGGTGGAATTTGTGGCTTCCGCGGCATCGTCGCTGCCGACATATTCGGTCAGACGGAAGCAGGAAAATTCGACCGGCTCCCTGTCGCGGGTAATGATGTTCGGCTCGTAGCGGTGCTCTTTTACGTTCTCCATCAGCCAGGCAAAGTTGTGATAGAGATGCTTTTGGGCATCCGGGGTAAGCGAATCCACGGACATGTCGCCGTCGATGGAGGCGCGGTGGCAGATTTCGTTAGCGACGAGGGGGCTGACACCGGTAAAGGAGGTGTAGAGCGCCTTTGCGATCGGAAGCGGCTTTTTCATGGCGCTGCCCAAAAAAGTCTCCTCCGTGACCTCCAACGGATTCAGACGGTCATCCTGCGTTGCGGGAATGCAGTAGGTGCGTCCCGGCAGAACTTCACGCAGAGAACTCATCGCAGCCGATACGTGTTTGATGCTGTCGATGATTCTGCCGTTCGCATCGCAGAAAATGATATTGCTCCGCTTGCCCATCAGCTCCACGATCAGGGTTTTCTGACACAGGTCGCCCATCTCGTCCAAGTGCTCGATCTTGAAGTTGATGATGCGCTCCATGTGCGGCTGGCTGATCTCCACGATCCGTCCGTTTGCGATATGCTTGCGCAGAAGCATGCAGAAATTCGGCGCGGTGAGCGGACTCGGTTTGTTGGTGCCGGTCAGATATAAAAACGGCAGGGAAGCGCTCGCCGACATGGCAAGGCGGTACTGACCGTTAGATCCTTTTAAGGTGAAGAGCAGCTCGTCGGTTTCCGGCTGCGCGATTTTGCTGATTTTGGCATTCAGAATCGTGTTGTTTAATTCGTATACTAAATTGGATATGACAAATCCGTCAAAAGCCATGATGTTTGTACTCCTTCATAAATAATGTGAATCCATTATAGTAGAAAACGCTGCAAAATACAAATGGAAAGAGGAGTCGGGGAGTTAGAAAAAACAAACTGGGTCTTTACAATTCGGCTTTGGGAAGGTAAATTAAGAGAGGGATTTTTATATCCCTTATTTTATGCGGTGCGACCGAAAACGGGGACACCGGACAGGAGGTTATCTATGGCAAGAGAATTACCAAAAAGAAGTGAGGTAAAAGAGGAATATACATGGGATGTAAGTGCAATGTATGCTTCCAAAGCAGCATGGGAGGCAGATCTTAAGGAAGTAGTTACGATCGTTTCTGATCTCGCAAAGTTAGAGGGCAGTGTTATGGCTTCCGCAGAGAAGCTTCTTACGGCGCTGGAGCTTGGCGCGCGCGCAGAGCAGAAGATCGATCTGGCGTTTAATTATGCGGAGCGCCTGTTTGACCAGGATCAGAAGAACACCGAGCATCAGGCAATGTCGCAGAAAATGTACGGTGTTGTGACGGATTATCAGAGCCGCACGGCATTTGTTGTGCCGGAGATTCTGGCAGCCGACAAAGCAACGCTTGCGCAGTATTTTGCTGAAAAAAAGGAACTGGAACTCTACCGCGGACTGGTAGATGAGATCCTGCGCACCAAAGAGCATGTCCTCTCGGCGGAGATGGAAAAACTGGTGGCGATGACCGGAGAGATGGCACAGACGCCGGAGCAGGTATACTCCATCATTAACAATGCGGATCTGATCTACCCGGAGATCGAGGATGAAAACGGGGAGAAGGTGCGCCTGTCCCACGGCAACTTTGTTCCGTTCGAGGAATCAGGCGACCGCCGCGTAAGAAAGGATGCGTTTGAGGCATTTTACAGCATCTACAAGCAGTTTGCAGGAACGATTGCAGGGCTTTATAACGGACAGGTAAAGCAGCAGATTTTCTATGCAAAGGCGAGAAATTATGCGTCCACGCTGGAGGCGGCAGTCGATGCGAACAACGTGCCGTCGAAGGTTTACCGCAATCTTGTGGAGACTGTGAACGCCAACATGGACAAGATGCACCGCTATGTAAAGCTGCGCAAGAAGTGCCTCGGGGTGGACGAACTTCACATGTATGACGTCTACACGCCGATGATCGCGGATGCAGCCAAAAAGGTTTCCTACGATGAGGCGAAGGAGACGGTGCTTAAGGCGCTCGCACCTCTTGGTGAGGACTACGTTGCAACGGTAAAGGAAGGCTTTGAGAACCGCTGGATCGATGTCTATGAGAACGAGGGAAAGCGGAGCGGCGCATACTCGGCAGGCGCGTTCGGCACGCACCCGTATGTCCTGTTGAATTATAACGATACGTTAGATAACATGTTTACGCTCGCACACGAGATGGGACATGCCATGCATTCCTGGTACTCGAATGCAAATCAGCCTTATATTTACTCCCAGTACAAGATTTTCGTGGCGGAGGTTGCCTCTACCTGCAACGAGATCCTTCTGATGGAGTATCTGCTCGCGAACACGACGGACAAAAAAGAGCGTGCCTACCTGTTAAATCATTATCTCGACAGCTTTAAGGGAACAGTGTACCGCCAGACCATGTTCGCGGAGTTCGAGATGAAAAGCAACCAGATGGCGGAAGAGGGCGAAAGCTTAAATGCTGAGAATCTCTGCAAACTCTATTACGAACTGAACCAGAAGTATTTTGGCGAGGATATGGTCTCCGATCCGCAGATCGCTTATGAGTGGGCAAGAATCCCGCATTTTTACTATAATTTCTATGTATACCAGTATGCGACCAGCTTTTCTGCAGCGGTGGCGATCGCGCACGGCATTCTCGAGGAGGGCGCACCGGCAGTGGAGCGCTACAAGAAGTTCCTCTCCGGCGGATGCTCCATGTCTCCGGTAGATCTGTTAAAACAGGTCGGCATCAATATGGAGGAGCCGAAGCCGATTCAGGATGCACTCGATGTATTCGGAAAAGTGCTCGACGAGATCGAGACACTGATCTAGCAAAAAGATGTAAATGATTGATTACGGCAGCGGAAAGTCTGGAATACTATACCATAAAAGAAACAGGAGGTATGGTATTCGTGAAACAGGTAGAAGTGCTGCTGAATGCGCCGGAGCGCGCACTAAGATTCTGCAATATCCTAAGTGCCTGCGAGGGACCGTTTGATCTTGGGCGGGGCAGTTACACGGTGGACGGCAAGTCAATTCTGGGAATCTGCACAATGGATCTTACTGTGCCGCTCACACTTTCCATCTATGATGAGACGGAAAATGTGCTGGAAAAAATCCGGGAGTTTCTGGTGTAAATTCCGGATGCGGCGCAGGGTTTTTCTGTCTATAAAAACGGTTTCAGTTCGCATGCGAGCAGTTCTTCCATGCGGATGAGTTCTTCTGCCTTGCCTCTGGCCTCGCGGTCAGCGGCGAGGTACTGGTTGATGTGCCGCTGCATTGTCTTGGTGCCCATGTGGCAGCCGTCCGTAATCAGATCTGCACAGACCCGGTCACTGTCGTCGATGGCAAGTTTTGCGTTCGTTTTGATCCAGGACATGCCCTTGGCGATGACGCCCGGGTCTTTTGTCGTATCGCCGTATTTCTGCAGCAGAATATGCAGTTCGTTGCCAAGCTGTTCGTGATGGTTTTTGGATGAGATCAGAATCTCACGCAGCTTCTGATCTTTGACATTTTCCAGAATCTCGCCGATGGAATAGACTGCCATCTGCGTTCCGGCGTTGCACTCGCGCAGCAGATAAATGGTATCTTCGTTAATCATAGTTGTCTCCTTTTGGGAACCTGGTCTGAAGCGACGGCATCCCTTTTCGATAATATGTCTTTTTTATTTTGGAATTATACATGACAAATTGTCTGACAAATTGTCTTGACAATTTGTCATAACAACTGTCTTGTCATCTGTAAAGATATGTGCTATACTCGGATGAAATGTGACCGGCGTATCAGATGCCGGGATACGAAAAGAGGGAATAAATAAGATGAGAGATATGTACTATGACGTAGTGATTGCAGGCTGCGGAGTGGCAGGGCTGTATACGGCGCTGCGTCTTGGAAGAGACAAGAAGATTCTGATGCTGTCCAAAGAAGATCTGGAGAGCTGTGATTCCATGCTGGCACAGGGAGGCATCTGTGTGCTGCATGATGAGAACGACTATGATTCCTATTTTGAGGATACCATGCGGGCGGGACATTATGAGAACCGGAAGGAGAGCGTGGATCTCATGATCCGCGGAAGCCGGGCGATCATCGATGATCTGCTTTCCCTCGGGGTTCGTTTTGCGAAGAATCCGGATGGCACGCTTGCCTACACGAGAGAGGGAGCACATTCCAGACCGAGAATCTGTTTCCATGAGGATATCACCGGCAAGGAGATCACCACGACGCTGCTTTCGCATGTGAAAAAATTGACGAATGTGACCATCATGGAATATACTGTAATGACAGATATTCTCGTCGTGAATGATCACTGCTGCGGCATGATCGCGAAGACAAGGGACGGCGAGACGCTGCACATCCATGCGCAGGATACGGTCATGGCGACAGGCGGCATCGGCGGTCTGTATGAGCACTCCACGAATTTCCCGATTCTGACGGGCGATGCCTGCCGGATTGCGGAGCAGCACGGAGTAGAATTGGAGCACATGGATTATGTGCAGATCCATCCGACCTGTCTCTACAGCAAAAAGCCGGGCAGAAGCTTTCTGATCTCAGAGTCCGCCAGAGGCGAGGGCGCGATTCTCTTGAATCACAAGGGAGAGCGGTTCGTCAACGAACTGCTTCCGCGCGATGTCGTGACGAAAGCGATCCGCGAGGAGATGGAAAAAGAGGGTGTCGACCATGAATTCATCTCCTTTGAGAACGTACCGGAGGAGATCATCAAGGGACATTTCCCACATATTTATGAGAAATGTCTGGAAGAGGGCTATGACATCTTAAAGGAGCCGGCACCGATCGTTCCGGCACAGCACTATTTTATGGGCGGCGTCCATGTGGACCGCGATTCGGAAACGACTATGCCGCATCTGTATGCGGTCGGGGAGACAAGCTGCAACGGGGTTCACGGGAAGAACCGGCTTGCCAGCAACAGTCTCCTGGAGAGCCTTGTTTTTGCAAAGCGCGCCGCACAAAAGATCGAACTTACACAGAAAGGAAAAGAAGAACATGAATCCAATTACCATGCAGCTTGTTGCTGACAAATATATCAAGATGGCGTTAGAGGAGGACATCAACAGTGAGGATGTCTCCACCAACGCCGTGATGCCGGAGTACAAAAAGGGCGACGTACAGTTGATCTGCAAGGAGGACGGAATTATTGCGGGTTTACAGATTTTCGAGCGTGTGTTCACACTGCTGGATGAAAAGACGCAGGTGGAGTTCTTCGTGAAGGATGGCGAGAAAGTGAAAAAGGGACAGACCCTTGCGGTTGTGACCGGCGATATCCGGGTACTGCTGTCGGGAGAGCGCACGGCACTCAACTATCTGCAGCGCTTAAGCGGCATTGCAACTTACACGCACAGCGTGGCGAAGCTTCTGGAGGGATCTAAGACGAAGCTTCTGGATACCCGCAAAACAACGCCGGGCATGCGTATTTTTGAAAAATATGCGGTGCGCATCGGCGGCGGATGCAATCACAGATATAATCTGTCGGACGGCGTGCTCTTAAAGGACAATCACATCGATGCGGCAGGCGGCGTGAAGGAAGCCGTGGCGGCAGCAAAGGCATATGCACCGTTTGTGCGCAAGATCGAGGTGGAGACAGAGAACCTTGATATGGTAAAAGAAGCCGTGGAAGCAGGCGCGGATATTATCATGCTTGACAATATGACACCGGAGCAGATGGCGGAAGCAATCCGCGTGATCGACGGACGTGCCGAGACCGAGTGTTCCGGCAATATCACAAAGGAAAATATTAAGACCATTACATCTCTTGGTGTGGATTACGTGTCCAGCGGCGCGCTGACACATTCTGCGCCGATCCTGGATATCAGTCTGAAACATTTGCGTGTGCTGGAAGGGTGAGAAAATCTATGGAAAAAGAAATGACCGGTGCGGACAGAAGAAAAAAACTGATCTTTCTGATGCGGGAGTCGGAACAGCCGCTCTCCGGGACGCAGCTTGGACAGGTCACGGGGGTGAGCCGGCAGGTCGTGGTGCAGGACATTGCGCTGCTTAGAACAGAAGGGTATCCGATTGTGTCGACCGCGAAGGGCTATCTGCTCAACGAACCGAAATGTGCGACCCGCGTGCTTAAGGTCTGCCATACCAATGAACAGGTTGAGGAGGAACTCACGACGATCGTTGATCTGGGCGGCACCGTCTTAAATGTCATGGTGAACCACAGGGTTTACGGGCGCGTGGAAGCGGCACTCAATATCAGGAACCGGCGGGATGTGCAGGGCTTCTTAAATGATCTTAGAACCGGAAAATCGGTTCCGCTTTTGAATGTGACTTCCGGCTATCATTTTCACAAGATTTCCGCGGAAAGCGAAGAAGTGCTCGACGAGATAGAGCATGCACTGCAGAAAAAGGGCTTTCTGGCGGAAGTGATGCCCTACGAGCAGGAGACACATGCCTAAACGGCACGATATGCCGCATGACACACCGCATGGCATGCCATGCGGCACCTGTATGTCATAGAGAATTGCTGCCATGTCGTAAGGAATCATTTTGCGGCTCTTGACTTCAAACCGGATTCGATTTATAATAAATCGAATTAGCATCAGAAGCTATCATGTTAGGGAGACAGTGAATGATTAAGAGCATGACCGGTTTCGGGCGCGCGGAGGTTGCGGATGCAAGCCGCAAGTTTACCGTGGAGATCAAGTCCGTGAATCACCGTTATCTGGATGTGAATATCAAGCTGCCGAAGACGCTGAATTTCTTTGAGAGTGCGATCCGCAGTCTGTTAAAGGAATATATCGAGCGCGGCAAGGTGGATGTATTTATATCTTATGAAGATTACACAGAAGAGAATTATTCGTTAAAATACAATGCGGGGCTTGCAGAGCAGTACATGACCTATCTGAAGGAGATGGCAGAGCAGTTCGGCATCGAGAATGACGTGCGCGTGAGCACGTTGTCCCACTATCCGGACGTCTTCGTGATGGAGGAGCAGAGCCCGGATGAGCAGAAGCTTTGGGCGGGATTGGAGCAGGCGCTCCGCCAGGCGGCAGCGCAGTTTGTGGAGAGCCGTATCAAAGAGGGAGAGCGTCTTAGGACGGATCTCGTGGAGAAGCTTGACGGCATGATTTCCTATGTGGATTACATTGAGGAGCGCTCGCCGCAGATCCTGGACGAGTACCGCATGCGGCTGGAGAGCAAAGTGCAGGAGCTTTTAGGCGACAGGCAGCTCGACGATGCAAGAATTGCGGCGGAGATTACTATTTTTGCCGACAAGATCTGCGTGGATGAAGAGACGGTGCGTCTCAGAAGCCATATCTTAAGCATGAAGGAGACCCTGCTTGCCGGCGGCGGCATGGGCAGAAAGCTTGACTTTATTGCGCAGGAGATGAACCGCGAGGCGAACACCATCCTCTCAAAGACGACCGATCTTAAGGTTTCGGACGTCGGCATCAATCTGAAGACGGACATCGAGAAGGTTCGTGAGCAGATTCAGAACATTGAGTAGGTGGCGTCCATGGCTGGGTTAATCAACATCGGCTTTGGCAATATGGTCAACACCGATAAGATCATAAGCATCATCTCGTCGGATTCCGCTCCGGCAAAGCGGCTGATACAGCGCGGCAAGGAGACGGAGACGTTAATCGATGCGACACAGGGCAGACGCACCAAGAGTGTGATCTTTACCGAAAATAATAAAATTATATTGTCGGCATTGCAGCCGGAGACACTGGCAGGAAGATTTAACGGCAATACCGCAGAGGATTATGACGATGCAAAAGAATAAAGGAATTTTGACAGTCGTATCGGGGTTTTCCGGTGCGGGAAAAGGTACGATCATGAAGGCGCTCATGCAGGCACACAGCGAGACCTACGCGCTCTCGATTTCCGCGACGACGCGCGCACCGCGAACCGGGGAGCGCGACGGTATCGAGTATTTTTTCAAGAGCCGCGAAGCGTTTGAGCAGATGATCGCGGACGATGCGCTTGTGGAATATGCAGAGTATGTGGGCAACTATTACGGCACACCGAAGGCATATGTGGAAGAGCAGCTTGCCAGGGGCAAGGACGTGATCTTGGAGATTGAGATTCAGGGTGCCTTAAAGGTACGCAGACAGTTCCCGGATGCGCTGCTTTTGTTTGTGACTCCGCCGAGCGCGGAAGTGTTGAAGAACCGGCTGATCGGCCGTGGAACAGAGACCATGGACGTCATTGAACACCGGCTGGCACGCGCGTTAGAAGAAGCCGAAGGGCTGGAGGAATACGACTATCTGGTAGTCAACGATGTGCTGGAGGAAGCGGTCAGGGAAGTGCATGAGATCATCCAGAATGAGCACTACCGCGTAGCGCGCAATGCAGACAAAATCCGTGAAATGAGAAACGAGCTGAAAGGCTTCACGCGTCAGTAACAGGGCGTCAGAAAGGAGATTTATTATGATACATCCATCTTATGTAGAGTTAATGAAGGTAGTCAACGAGGGCGTAGAGATCGGTGAGGAACCGGTGGTAAACAGCCGCTATTCCCTGGTGATTGCAGCTGCAAAGCGCGCACGCCAGATCATCGCCGGAGATGAGCCGATGGCAGATAAAGTCACCTGCCCGAAGCCGTTATCCATTGCCGTGGAAGAACTTTATGAGGGCAAGGTAAAGATTATTCCGGAGTCACAGTCCGAGGAAGAGTAATCATTTTTTCAGATAGTTTCAGATGGGAAAAGGATGATATGCTTATCATCCTTTTTGGCGTTAAAATACAATGATGGAGACAACGATGAAGTTATTATTTATATCCCTTGGCTGTGACAAGAATCTGGTAGATACGGAATTCATGCTTGGAATGATCCGGGATGCCGGCACATTTGACGGACAGCCGATCGAGATGACCGATGATGAATATCAGGCGGATATCATCATCATCAACACCTGCTGCTTTATCAACGATGCGAAGGAAGAGAGCATCAACACCATTTTGGAGATGGCGGAGCACAAGCGCGATGCAAAGTTAAAGGCGCTGATCGTGACCGGATGCCTGGCGCAGCGCTACAAGGAAGAGATCCGCAAGGAGATTCCGGAGGTGGATGCGATCCTTGGAACCAATTCCTACGAAGATATCGTGAATGCCATAACGGAGGCGCTGGGCGGCAAGTTCTACGAGAATTTTGAGACGCTGGAGGGACTGCCGAAGCTTACAGCCAAGCGGAGCGTGACGACGGGCGGACACTTTGCTTACCTAAAGATTGCGGAGGGCTGCAACAAGCGCTGCACCTACTGCATTATTCCGTATATCCGCGGCAATTACCGCAGTGTTCCGATGGAGGAGCTGGTGGCACAGGCGAAGGAGCTGGTGGCGGCAGGCGCGAAGGAACTGATTTTAGTGGCGCAGGAGACGACGCTTTACGGCGTGGATCTCTACGGGGAGAAGTCCCTCCACAAGCTGCTGGATGCGTTAAATGAGATTCCGGGACTGTTCTGGATCCGCATTATGTACTGCTATCCGGAGGAGATCTATGAGGAGCTGATTGACGCCATTGCCCGCAATGAGAAAGTCTGTCACTACCTGGATCTGCCGATCCAGCACGCCAACGATACCATGTTAAAGCGGATGGGCAGACGCACCAGCAACGCGGATCTTGTGCGCATTATCACGCATTTGAGAGAGCGGATTCCGGACATCACGCTCCGGACAACGCTTATCTGCGGATTTCCGGGAGAGACGAAGGAGATGCACGAGGAGCTGATGCAGTTTATCAATGATATGGAGTTCGACAGACTCGGAGCTTTCACCTACTCTCCGGAGGAGGGAACACCTGCGGCGGAGTTCCCGGATCAGATTGACGAGGAGACGAAGAACGAGTGGCAGGCGGATGTCATGGAACTGCAGGAGGAGATCATCTTCGACAAGAACGAGGAGATGAAGGGCAGAGAGCTTTATGTCTTTATCGAAGGAAAAGTGAGCGATGAGAATGCCTATATCGGCCGCACCTACCGCGATGCGCCGGATGTGGACGGCTACATTTTCATCAACACGGACGAGGAACTGATGACCGGTGATATTGTACGCGCCAGAGTGACAGGAGCGTACGAGTATGATTTGATAGGAGAATTGTTATGAATTTACCAAACAAATTAACCATTATGCGTGTAATTTTGATTCCGTTTTTTGTATTCTTTCTGCTGTCGCCTTATTTCCCGGCATACGGCAACTATATTGCAGTGGCGATCTTTATCGTGGCGAGCCTGACGGATATGCTGGACGGCAAGATTGCAAGAAAGTACAATCTTGTGACAAATTTCGGCAAATTTATGGACCCGCTGGCAGATAAACTTCTGGTGTGCTCTGCCATGATCTGTCTGATCGAGCTTGACCGCCTGGCGGCATGGATTGTGATTGTGATCATTGCGAGAGAATTTATCATCAGCGGTTTCCGTCTGGTGGCATCCGACAACGGGGTTGTGATCGCAGCAAGCTACTGGGGAAAGTTCAAGACAACGTTCCAGATGCTGATGGTGATTGTTCTGATCCTTGACATCCAGATGCCGTTCTTCCAGATTCTCGGCACCGTGCTGACGTATGTGGCGCTGATTCTGACCGTGGTATCTCTGATCGATTACATTGTGAAGAACAAAGACGTCTTAAAAGACCAGAAATAGAGAAGGAAGAAAAGATGGCAGCAGAGGGACAGAACGGCAGCAAGATGCTTGATGAAATGTCGGAGTATCGGATTTTTGAATTGTTAAAAAAATATCATTATACGCTCACGACAGCAGAGTCCGCGACCGGCGGGATGATTGCCTCAACGCTTATCAATGTGCCGGGGATCTCCGCATTTTTTACGGAGGGATATGTCACCTATTCAAACGAAGCGAAGGTGAAGATGATCCATGTGAAGCCGGAGACGATTGAGCGCTACGGCGTTGTGAGTGCCGAGACGGCTGCGGATATGGCGGTATCTGCGGCGCGGACGGCGGATACGGATGCGGCGCTGTCTGTGACCGGCGTGGCAGGACCGGACGGCGGAACCAGGGAATGTCCGGTCGGGCTTGTCTACATCGGCTGCTGCCTGCACGGAAGGGTTGTCACGGAACGGCATCTGTTTGCGGGAGACCGGATGCAGGTGCGGAAAAGTGCCACAGATGCGGCGCTTCATTTACTTGCCCGCACGATCACAGAGGAGGGAACCATATGCGAATCATAGCTGGAACGGCGAGAAGCCTGCCGCTTAAGGCACCGGAGGGAATGGATACGAGACCGACCACGGACCGGATCAAGGAGACGCTGTTTAATATCATACAGGATGAAGTGCCCGGGGCATATTTCCTGGATCTGTTTGCGGGAAGCGGTCAGATGGGATTGGAGGCAGTCAGCAGAGGCGCGCGCTATGCGGTGTTTGTCGACAATGGCAAAAAGCCGGCAGCCTGCATCGAGGAGAATATCCGGTTTACGAAGTTTGAACATCAGACAAAGCTGTATCCGACGGAAGTGTTGAGCGCGCTGCGCGCCATGGAGGGCAAATATCAGTTTGACCTGATTTTCATGGACCCGCCTTACCGCAAGGGAATGGAGCAGGAGGTTTTACGGTATCTTGCAGGATCTTCCCTTTTAAAAGAGGACACGGTTCTGATCGTAGAGGCTGCGTTAGATACGGATTTCAGCTATCTGGATGAGTATGGAATGACACTTTCACGCCTCAAGATGTACAAGACAAATGAGCACGCATTTATCCGCAGAAAATAGCCGGAGCATGCGAAAAGGAGAAGAAACCTATGAAGAGGGCAATATATCCCGGAAGTTTTGATCCGCTTACACTGGGACATCTGGATATGATTAAGAGATCCGCAAAAATCGTGGATGAACTGGTGGTCGGCGTACTGAATAACAGCGCAAAAAATTCGTTGTTTTCTCTTGACGAACGTGTTAGTATGATAAAAGAGATGACGGAATCCATGCCGAATGTCACGGTTGCATCTTTTGACGGTCTTTTGGTAGACTATATGAAGGAGATCAACGCGACGATCATAGTGCGTGGGCTTCGGGCTGTGACGGATTTTGAATACGAGCTTCAGATTGCACAGACGAATCATGTGGAGAATCCGGAAGTGGAGACGATTTTTCTCACGACGAGCCTGCAGTATTCCTATCTGAGTTCCACCATTGTGAAGGAGTTCGCATCCTACGGAGGCGACATCTCCAAGTTCGTTCCGGCGAGATTCATAGACAGGATCTATGAGAAATATCACATCTCAAAATAAGGAGAGGCTTATGGCAAGTAGAATTGAACAGATTATAGAAGAAATCGAGGAGTATATCGATGGCTGCAAGCCGCAGACATTTTCCTCTTCTAAAATTATCGTAAACCGCGAAGAGATGGAGGAGCTGCTCAACGAACTCCGCATCAAGACACCGGAGGAGATCAAACGCTATCAGAAGATCATAAGCAATAAGGAAGCAATTCTGGCAGATGCCCAGGCAAAGGCAGATGCGATCATCGCACAGGCGCAGGTCAAGACGGACGAGCTGGTCAGCGAGCATCAGATCATGCAGCAGGCATATGCGCAGGCGAATGAAGTGGTCATGATTGCAACCAAGCAGGCACAGGAGATTCTCGATAATGCAACGAATGACGCCAACAATATCCGTATGGGTGCCATGCAGTATACGGATGACATTCTGCGGAATCTGGAGAACACGATCTCACATTCCATGGATGCGGCGAAGGCGCGCCATGATGCTTATGTAAGTTCCCTGCAGGGATTCCTGGATGTAGTGACGGCGAACCGTGCCGAGCTCAATCCGACTGCCGAGGAGCCGGAGACCAAGACGACGGATGCGCAGGCATCCCAGGTAGACGGTCCGAAGGTGGAGATCTCTTCGGATATGCTGGGCTGACTGGACGCACTGTCTCACAGATGAAAGATCTGTGAGACGAGACAGGCAAGCAGTCCGCAGCAGGCAGCAAGAAGCAGTTTTGCGATGCAGTAGCGTTTTATGGAGAGTGGTGTGTCGCGGATCATGGAACTTGTCTGGGCGATGCCGGACAGTCCGCCGAAGGCGGTATAGACCACAGCCAGCACATACTGAACGGACTGCGGCAGACCCGAATCCGGAAGCATGGCAATCCCGTTTGTGATTTCAACCATTCCAGTAAGGATCAGTGTGACGACACGGGGAACGGGAAGCTTCTGCAGGAGAGAGGCGATCATGGAAAACAGCATAATATACCCACCAAGTCTGGTCAGTGTTTCAAAACCATCCATGATGCCGGTATCTATGATTTTAAAATTCATTTGAGATCCAGATGCCGGCTGTTTTTGCGCGTGGAACGCGGTGCGGTCTTTTGTGCGGCGTGCGTCTGCAGAGAGCAGGATACTGCCCAGCAAAAGCGTCGGAAAATACAGGATCAGCAGGGTAACTGCCGACAGATGGGACAGCCCAAGCTGGGTGTAGAGGATGAAGCTTGTGACAAAGACCGGACTGATGTTGTTGGTAATGATAAATAAAACATCGGCTTCCCGGCGTGTGATTTTTCCGCTTGCAAGCAGGGCGGCGCAGTTTTTGCTCCCGATCGGAAAGCCGAACAGAAAGCCGCTTAACAGAACAAAAGCCCCGTTGTCGCTGACCGGAATGAGCCGGGATACAAGCGGTGCGGTGATTTTGTTCAGATATTGCAGGTAATTTGAGTCCATCAGGATATTGGACAGAATGACAAAGGGGAGCAGCGTTGGAAGAACGCGCGTGTACCATAGAACGAGTCCCACGGATGCGGCGTTTACGGCATCTTTCGGGGCGGTTAAGATATAGGCAATAAATAATAGCAGACAAAGGAATATCAATTTCTTTTTCATACTAGAATGTATGAAGAACAGGAGGATTCTATGAGCAGTTTAAAAGAAATACAGGCATTACAGTTACAGTCGGAGAAAGTGTTTGATTATTTTGAGGAGATCTGTGCGATTCCGCACGGTTCGAGGAACACAAAGGCCATCAGTGATTATCTGGTTGCTTTTGCAAAAAAGCATGATCTGACCTGGTATCAGGATGAGTCCAACAACGTGGTGATCGTGCAGGAGGCGACAGCCGGCTATGAGCAGGCAGATACCATCATTCTGCAGGGACATATGGATATGGTATGTGAAAAGGAAAACGGCTGTGCGATCGATTTTGAGAAGGACGGTCTGGATCTCTACGTGGACGGAGATTTCTTAAAGGCGAGAGGAACCACGCTGGGCGGCGATGACGGCATTGCCGTTGCCTATGCGCTTGCCATTATGGATTCGCCGGAGATTGCGCATCCGCGCCTTGAGGTTGTGATCACGGTGGACGAGGAGATCGGAATGCTCGGTGCCGAGGCGATTGATCTGTCCATGTTAAAGGGACACAAGCTTTTAAATATTGATTCCGATGTGGAGGGTCATTTCCTGACCAGCTGTGCAGGCGGCATGACGGTGGAGACTACGATTCCGGTTGACCGTATGTCCCAGAACGGACTTGCGGTGACGCTGACGGTGACAGGACTTTGCGGCGGACATTCCGGAAGTGAGATTGACAAAGAGCATGCGAATGCCAATATGGTCATGGGACGTGTGTTAAAATACGTCTCTGACCGGATGGAACTGGGCGTTGTGACCTTAGAGGGCGGTTTAAAGGACAATGCCATTCCGCGTGAATGTACGGCAGGTCTGCTGATTCCGGAGGAGAAAAAAGAGGAGCTTACCACCTATATTAAGGAACTTACGGCGGAGCTTAAAAAGGAGTATGCGGTATCGGATGCGGGAATAACGATTGACTGTGCTTTCGGAGAGAAGGGGGAGGCATCGATTCTTTCCTATACGGCGATGGCGAGAGTGATTTTTTACCTGCGCCATGTGCCGAACGGTGTACAGCATATGAGCACGGTGATGCCGGGGCTGGTGGAGACCTCCTTAAATCTTGGCATCTTAAAATTGGAGGATCAGGCGCTTCTTGCGACATCCTCCGTGCGAAGCAGTGTGTCTTCCCGCAAGGAAGATCTGCGTGACCGTCTGGAGCATATCGCAGAGTTCTTAGGCGGAGAGATTGCCGTAAGCGGTGATTATCCTGCATGGGAGTATCAGGCGAAGTCCGAGATTCGCGATACCATCAGTGCCGTATATGAAGAGCTGTTCCAGGAGGAGCCGGTATTTGAGGCAATTCATGCCGGACTGGAGTGTGGTATCCTTTCCGGAAAGATCAAGGAGCTTGACTGTGTATCGTTCGGACCGAACAATTACGATATTCATACGCCGAAAGAGCGTCTGTCCATCTCCTCGACCGAGAAAGTATGGAAGCTTCTGGTGGCATTTTTAAAAAAATGTAAATAAAAAAGGAATGATATGAATTTCAGACATGTCCGTATGCTGCTGTTACTGTTTACCATGATCCTATGGAATGTTCTTTTAAACGCATGGATTCTGGAGAGAACCAGACAGATAAACTGTTTTTCCTATGAGACGGCGCTTTACAGTTTCCGGGAACACCGGGTGAGCGGGGAACTGCTTGCCCGGATGCAGGAGGAGGCAGAAGAAAAAGGAATGTCGGAAAAAGAACTGCTTGCCGTCTATTTTGCGGAGGATGGAAGCGTCACCGATCCCGGGCAGCTGGCCGTAGAGGCTCTGTATGCAAAACGGTATCAGCCGCAGGCATATGCGCGGATCTGCGGCTATCTTTCTGCCGTGTGGGACGATCTGGAACGTTTTCCGGTCGGGACGGTGGCCTCCGACGGGAATGCGGGAGTGAGCTTTGCAGACAGCTGGATGCAGAGCAGGAACTTTGGCGGTGAGCGGGGACATGAAGGCTGTGATATTATGGCTTCGGTGAACGAGCGAGGCATCTATCCCATATACAGCGTATCCGACGGAGTCGTGGAAAATGTGGGATGGCTTCGCCTCGGCGGGTACCGCATCGGCATCCGCAGTCCGTCCGGAGCCTATTTTTATTATGCGCATCTGGCGGAGTATGCGAAGGAGTTTGAAGTTGGGGAGACAGTCCTTGCAGGCACCCATCTGGGCTATATGGGGGATACCGGTTACAGCGATATTCCGGGAACCACCGGCAACTTTCCGGTGCATCTGCACTTTGGAATCTATATCAACGATGAGAACGGGCAGGAACTTTCCGTAAACCCGTATCCGATGGTGTTATATCTCTGGGAACAGCAGGGAAAGTACACATTCGGTGAGACAAAGAGACAGTGAGGGAGAAAAATGGCACTTCGTCTGGATAAATATCTGACAGAACTGGGCGCAGGAACCAGAAGCGAGGTAAAAAAACAGATCAAAGCCGGTCTGGTCACCGTGAACGGAGCGGTTGCAAAAAAGCCGGAACAAAAGGTCGATGAGACAGGCGATGAGGTATGCCTGCGCGGGGAGCGCCTGCTCTATACCGCTTTTGAGTATTATCTGTTTCACAAGCCCGCCGGCTGTGTGTCGGCGACACAGGACAATATGCACCGCACGGTGATGGATTATCTGAGCGACACCGCAAGAGGAGATCTGTTCCCGGTGGGAAGGCTGGATCTCGACACCGAGGGACTGCTTTTGATCACGAACGACGGTGCGCTGGCACACGCGCTGCTGTCGCCGTCCCGCCATGTGGCAAAAACATATTACGCCCGGGTGCAGGGCGTGGTGGATGAGACCGATGTCAACTTTTTTAAAAACGGGGTTGACATCGGGGAGGAGAAGCCGACCAGACCGGCAGATCTGGTAATTCTGGGCTGTAAAGAGGATGTGTCAGAGATTACGCTTACCATCACGGAGGGAAAGTTCCATCAGGTAAAGCGGATGTTTGAGGCGGTCGGAAAAAAGGTACTGTATTTGAAGCGGATTTCCATGGGACCATTGGTACTGCCGGAGGATCTTGCACCGGGAGCGTACCGGAAACTGACCGCGGAAGAGCTTGCTGCGTTAAAGAATGAATGAGCAGCCGAAGAGAAATGAGGATTAGAATGAACAACGGATTTTTGCCAGTCAGCCGTGCGGAGATGGAAGAGCGCGGAATCAAACAGTTTGACTTTGTCTATGTGATCGGGGATGCCTACGTGGATCATCCTTCGTTCGGTCACGCCATTATCTCAAGACTTCTGGAAGCGCACGGCTATTCGGTCGGAATTATCTCGCAGCCGGATTGGAGAGATAAGGAGTCTGTCTGTATCTTCGGGGAGCCGCGGCTCGGGTTTTTAGTGTCTGCGGGCAATATGGATTCGATGGTGAATCACTATTCGGTGTCCAAGAAAAGGCGCGCGACGGATGCGTTTACGCCGGGCGGCGTGATGGGAAAACGGCCGGATTACGCGACCATTGTCTATTGTAATCTGCTCCGGCAGACCTATAAGCACACGCCGATCATTATCGGCGGCATTGAGGCCAGCCTGCGCAGACTGGCGCATTATGATTACTGGTCGAACAAGATGAAGCGGTCCATTCTTCTGGATTCCGGGGCGGATCTGATCTCCTACGGTATGGGGGAACACAGCATTGTGGAGATTGCGGATGCCTTAAACAGCGGACTGGCGGTCAGCGATATCACATTTATCGACGGCACGGTCTATAAGACCAGAAAGCGTGAGGACATCTATGATGCCATAGAGCTTCCGCATTATGAGGAGGTGCTGGCGGACAAGGCGGCGTATGCGCGCAGCTTTTATACCCAGTACTGCAATACCGATCCGTTTGTAGCCAAACGTCTGTTTGAAACGTACGACGGAAAGCTTTTTGTCGTGCAGAATCCGCCGGCGAAGCCGCTGACACAAAGCGAGATGGATCAGGTCTATGCGCTGCCGTATCAGCGTACATATCATCCGAGTTACGAAGCGCAGGGCGGGGTTCCTGCAATCGAGGAAGTGCGTTTTTCTCTGGTCAGCAACCGCGGCTGCTACGGAGGATGCAGTTTCTGTGCGCTTACGTTCCATCAGGGGCGGATTATTCAGGTGCGCAGCCACGAGTCCATTCTGGCGGAGGCGGAGAAGATTGTCTGGGAACCGGACTTTAAGGGATACATCCATGATGTCGGCGGACCGACGGCCAATTTCCGCGCGCCTGCATGTGACAAGCAGATGACAAAGGGCGTATGTCCCAACAAGCAGTGCCTGTTTCCGACACCGTGCAAGAACTTAAAGGTGGATCATAAGGATTACCTGAAGCTCTTAAGAAAGTTACGGGAACTGCCGAATGTGAAAAAGGTGTTCATCCGTTCGGGTATCCGTTTCGATTATCTGATCTACGATGAGGACCGCACCTTCCTCAGAGAACTCTGTGAACACCACGTCAGCGGTCAGCTAAAGGTGGCGCCGGAGCATATTTCCGATGCGGTCTTAGAGAAGATGGGCAAACCGCGCGTGGAGGTGTACAAGCGGTTTGTGAAGGCCTATCAGGATATGAACGAGAAGCTCGGGAAAAAGCAGTATCTGGTGCCGTATCTGATGTCATCCCATCCGGGATCGACGTTGAAGGAGGCGGTGGAACTCGCCGAATTCTTAAGAGATCTCGGCTATATGCCGGAGCAGGTACAGGATTTTTATCCGACCCCGTCGACCATATCCACCTGCATGTACTATACGGGACTTGACCCGCGCACGATGCAGCCGGTCTATGTGGCGGTAAACCCCCACGAGAAAGCCATGCAGCGCGCGCTCATCCAGTACCGGAACCCGAAGAATTACGATCTTGTTGTGGAGGCGTTAACCAAAGCGGGGCGGACGGATCTGATCGGCTTTGACAAACACTGTCTGGTACGGCCGCGGGGCATCGGCTACGGCAGAACAAACGTCAAAGACCGCTACGCTGGAGGTGACAAGAACCGCCGCACGGCAGGCGGCGGGAATAACCGCGGAAGAGCAAATGCTTCCGAGAAGAAAAATACGAAAAAGACAATCCGCAATGTTCATCATAAAAAAGCAGGTGCGGGGAAAAAGTAAGCGGGCGAATGGAGAGAGACTATGCAGGAATTGCACATCGGCGAGAACGACGCGGGACAGCGTTTTGACAAGTATTTAAAAAAGCTTCTGGCAGAGGCTCCCGGCAGTTTTGTCTACAAGATGCTGCGCAAGAAAAACATTACCTTAAACAGCAAAAAGGCGGACGGCACGGAGAAGCTCTCCTGCGGGGACGAGGTGAAGCTGTTTCTCTCGGACGAGACCTACGAGAAGTTCCGGGCAAAGTCAAAAACGGTGATGCCAGAAGCTTTCAGTGGTTCAGAAAAGACTTTAAGGCAGCTTAAAGTCCTTTATGAGGATGCGGATATTCTTATCATAAACAAGCCGTCCGGCATGCTCTCCCAGAAGGCGAGACCCGAGGATGTTTCCGCCAATGAATATATCTTAAGCTATCTGCTTAGGGAGGGAGCGCTGACCGAGGAGGAGATGCGCACCTTCCGTCCGTCAGTCTGCAACCGTCTGGACCGGAATACTTCCGGTATTCTGATTGCGGGAAAGACTTTAAAGGGACTTCAGGAGATGTCTAAGGCATTAAAGGAGCGGACGATCCAGAAGTATTACCGGTGTGTGGTAAAAGGGGAAGTCCTTAGAGAAGATTACTTGAAGGGGTGGCTCGTTAAGGATGAACGTGAGAATAAAGTTACCGTCAGTACGGTAAAACCCAAAAGTGCGGATGCCGCGCCGATTGAGACCGCGTACCGGCCCATCTGGACGGGCGGCGGTTACACCGGGCTGGAGGTTCATCTGATCACCGGACGTTCCCATCAGATCCGGGCGCATTTGGCGTCCATCGGACATCCGATCATCGGGGATGTAAAGTACGGCGACGCCGGCACAAACGAACAATTTCGCAGACAGTGTAAGGTAAAATCACAGATGCTTCACGCATACCGCATTGTCTTTGCGGACGGGAGAGAAGTGATCGCGCCCTGCGGCGCAGAGTTCGCGCGCGTGGAAGAGTGGTGTAAGAACCGGTAGACAGGTTGTGGCAGAAAGAATTGCAGCACAAAAAATGGAAGTTCAACCTTAAGCTGAACTTCCATTTTTGTCGTTTTCGATGAAATCTTTCCTGTACGGAAATGGATGTGGCGTCTGACCGCCTCAGATCTTTCCTGTACGGAAATGGATGTGGCATCTGACCGCCTCAAATCTTTCCTGCACTGGAATTGATGTGGCGCTTGATCGCTTCAAAGCTTTCCGCACTGACATCGTGCTCGATCTTGCACGCATCCTCTGCGGCAACCCGCGGATCAACCCCAAGCATCGTCAGCCAGTTGGATAAGATTGTGTGGCGCTCATAAATCTTTTCTGCAACTTCAAGTCCGCTTTCCGTCAGATGGATGTATCCTTCCGGGCTGACGGTAATATAACCGTTCTCACGAAGATTCTTCATTGCCACGCTGACGCTTGGCTTCTTAAAGTTCATCTCATTGGCGATGTCGACAGAGCGCACGTTGCCCAATCTATGATTTAAGACCAGAATCGTTTCCAGGTAATTCTCGTTTGACTCATTCATGACCATCTGGCATCCCTCCCATTGCTAACCTTCATTCTAGGATCTTCGGGTAAAACCCCTCTCTGGGTTCAAGTATATCATAATTGGAGAGGTTTGACAAAGGGATATTTTTATTGTGTACCTACTGAGAATTCTATATAATAGAGAAAAGAAAAGGATGAAAGATGCATGACGGCAGCTAACTGCCGGTGTGTCAAGAGAGTATCTGGAGGCAATATGGCAACTTGGAATTCAAGAGGACTGCGTGGATCAACGCTGGAAGAGTTTATCAACCGTACCAATGAGATTTATCAGGAGAACGGTCTTGCGCTGATTCAGAAGATTCCCACACCGATCACGCCGATCAATATCGACAAACAGACCAGACATATCACGCTGGCGTATTTTGACCAGAAGAGCACGGTGGACTATATCGGCGCCGTACAGGGAATACCGGTCTGTTTTGATGCAAAAGAATGTAATACGGATACCTTTCCACTTGCCAATATTCATGAACATCAGGTTGCGTTCATGGAGAACTTTGAAAAACAGGGAGGGGTATCTTTTTTCCTGCTCAGTTTTACGAAGCGGGATGAGTTCTACTATCTGCGCCTGGATATGCTCTTAGAGTTCTGGAAGCGCGCAAAGGAGGGCGGCAGAAAGAGTTTCCGCTATGAGGAACTGGACCCAGAGTATTTCCTGCCGCGGCAGCGTGGCGTTTTGGTTCCGTATCTGGATGCACTGCAGAAGGATTTGCTGCGCAGGGATTGACAATTATTCTAAGATCTCCTATAATAAACAGAGTTTCACTTGCTATCATGCTACCATAGTAGCAAGGTAAAGTATAAAAGCATCAGAGAAATGAGGGCGATCATGAAAAGACAGTTATTGCATACGCCGGAAGGTGTGCGGGATATTTATAATGATGAGTGTGAGAAGAAAATGCTTCTTCAGGACCAGCTATATCATATATTACGTCTGCACGGTTATCATCCGATTCAGACGCCGACATTTGAGTTTTTTGATATATTCGGACGGGAGATCGGCACCACGCCGTCGAAGGATCTCTACAAGTTTTTTGACCGGGAAGGCAACACGTTGGTGTTAAGACCGGATATCACGCCGTCGATTGCACGCTGTGCCGCAAAGTATTTTGGCGAGGAAGAACTTCCGATCCGGCTGTGCTACATGGGGAATACTTTCATCAATAACAGCAGCTATCAGGGACGACTGAAGGAATGTACACAGCTTGGCGCGGAGCTTTTGGGAGATTCATCGGTGGATGCGGATGCGGAGATGATCTCCATGGTGATTTCCTGCCTGAAGGCGGCGGGGCTTAAGGAGTTCCAGCTTAGCATCGGACATGCGGATTTCTTCCGGGGACTGATGGAGGCGGCAGGGCTTTTGGAGGAGCAGGAGGAGGAACTGCGCGAACTCATTTCCAACAAGAACTTTTTCGGTGTGGAGGAGTTCGTGGAGACTTTAAACCTCGAGGAGAACTTAAAGAATCTCTTTGGCATGCTCGGGAATCTCTACACGGGTTCGGATGAACTTTCTGCCGCAAGGGAATGTGCAGCATCCTATCCCAGGATCTTAAAGGCGATCGGGGATCTGGAGGAACTTCATAAAATACTGGAAGTCTATGAGGTTTCCCGTTATGTTTCGTTTGAACTTGGAACGATCAGCAACTACCAGTATTACACCGGTATCATATTTGCGGGATATACGTTCGGAAGCGGAGAGGCGATTGTAAAGGGAGGCAGATACGACCGGCTCCTCACCTGTTTTGGAAAAGATTCAGCATCCATCGGCTTTGCGTTTGTGATTGACCAGCTGATGGCTGCACTGCAGAGACAGAAAATTGATGTTCCGGTGGAACGCTGTGTGGAGCTGATGGTCTATAAATCTGCCAAACGGCAGAAGGCGATTACCGCAGCGGCGACAGCGCGTGCAGCCGGACGCTGTGTGGAGCTGATGTTGTGGGATGAGACGAAGCAAAGGAAAGATTACGAGGATTATGCAGCTCGCAGCCGGATGACAAACGTGCAGTTTTTCGCGTAGAAGGCAGAGAAGGGAGAGACGTTTTAAATGGAGGATATGAGATATCTGACTTTTGCGCTCGGCAAAGGCAGACTTGCAAAAAAGACACTGGAACTGTTTGAGAAGATCGGCATTACCTGTGAGGAGATGAAGGATAAGGACACGAGAAAGCTGATTTTCGTGAATGAGGAGTTAAAGCTTCGTTTTTTCCTTGCCAAGGGACCGGATGTGCCCACTTATGTAGAATACGGCGCCGCGGACATCGGTATTGTCGGGAAGGATACCATACTGGAGGAGGGACGCAATATCTACGAAGTCTTGGATCTCGGGTTTGGAAAATGCCGGATGTGCATCTGCGGACCGAAGGATGCGGAAGAGTTGCTGAAGCACCATGAACTGATCCGTGTTGCAACCAAGTATCCGCACATCGCCAAGGACTATTTTTACAATAAAAAGCATCAGACGGTGGAGATCATCAAGCTGAACGGTTCCATCGAGCTGGCGCCGATCGTCGGGCTCTCGGAAGTCATCTGCGATATTGTGGAGACCGGCTCGACTCTGCGCGAGAACGGTCTGGTGGTTCTGGAGGAAGTATGTCCGCTGTCTGCACGGATGGTGGTCAACCAGGTCAGCATGAAGATGGAAAATGAACGGATCACGAAGCTGATCGCGGATTTAAAGAGAGAGATAGAAAGGAAGGATCTGGCATGAGAATCTTAACGTTAACCAAAGAGACACAGCAGAATATACTGGAGAATCTGTTAAAGCGCAGCCCGAACTCCTACGGGGAGTACGAGGGGCGTGTGAACGCCATCATCGAGGAGGTGCGCGCCAACCGCGACGCGGCTGTTTTTTCCTACACGAAAAAGTTTGACGGTGCCGACATTGATGCCGGAAATATCCTTGTCACGGAGGAGGAGATCAGGGAAGCCTACGAGAAGGTAGATCCAAAGCTCCTCTCCGTGATCCGCAAGGCACTTGTCAATATCCGAGACTATCACAGCAGACAGCGCCAGAATTCCTGGTTTGATTCACAGGAATCCGGCATTATCTTAGGACAGAAGGTGACTCCGCTTGCGAGAGTCGGCGTGTATGTGCCGGGCGGCAAGGCCGTCTACCCGTCGTCGGTGCTCATGAATGTCATTCCGGCAAAAGTGGCGGGTGTGGAGCAGATCATTATGACGACACCGCCGGGAGCAGACGGGAAAGTCTATCCGTCCACACTCGTGGCGGCAAAGGAGGCGGGCGTGGACGCCATCTATAAGGTGGGCGGCGCGCAGGCGATCGCTGCGATGGCGTTCGGAACCGAGAGCATCCCGAAGGTGGACAAGATTGTAGGCCCAGGAAATATCTATGTGGCACTTGCAAAAAAGGCTGTGTTCGGTTATGTCAGCATCGACTCCATCGCGGGGCCGAGCGAGATCCTTGTCCTTGCGGACGAGACAGCGAATCCGCGTTATGTGGCGGCGGACCTGCTGTCGCAGGCGGAGCATGACGAGATGGCTTCCGCTATTCTGATTACCACAAGCCGCACGCTTGCCGGGCAGGTGGCGGCTGAGATCGACCGCTTTGTGGAGAAGCTGTCGAGAAAGGAGATCATCACAAAATCGCTGGAGAATTACGGATACATTCTGGTTGCCGACAGTCTGGACGATGCGATTGCAACGGTCAATGAGATTGCGTCCGAGCACCTGGAACTTGTGACGAAGAATCCGTTTGAGGTGATGACGAAGATCCGCAACGCCGGAGCAATCTTTATCGGCGAATATTCCTCCGAGCCGCTCGGCGACTACTTTGCGGGACCGAATCATGTGCTTCCGACCAACGGTACGGCGAAGTTCTTCTCGGCGCTTGGCGTGGATGATTTTATCAAGAAATCCAGCATCATTTCCTATTCCAGGGAGGCGCTTGAGAATGTATACAAGGACATCATCCAGTTCGCGGAGTGCGAAAAACTCACGGCACACGCCAATTCAATCCGTGTCCGGTTTGAGGAAAATTCTGAACAAAAGTAATTCCTTTTTCGTGGAAACCGTAATATAATAAAAGTTGAAGTGTTGGGAAGGAACGGGAGTCAGTATGAGCAGAACAGCAGATTATGTGCGAAAGACCAAGGAGACAGACATCACGCTCAGTCTGGAACTGGACGGGAGCGGAGTAAGCGAGATCGATACCGGGATCGGCTTTTTCGATCACATGCTCGAGGGCTTTGCCAGACACGGTTTTTTCGATCTGTCGGTCAAGGCGGAGGGCGATCTGATCGTGGATTGTCATCACACGATCGAAGATACCGGAATTGTGCTCGGCAATGCGATCAAAAAGGCGGTCGGGGACAAAAAGGGCATCAAGCGTTACGGAAGCTGTATTCTGCCGATGGACGAGACACTCGTTTTATGCGCGGTAGATCTCTCCGGACGGCCGTATCTGTCCTTCGACGGTAATTTTACCGTAGAGAGAGTCGGATACATGGACACGGAGATGGTGAAGGAGTTCTTCTATGCGATCTCCTACACGGCAGGGATGAATCTGCACATCAAGGTGCTGACGCCGGGCAATAACCATCACATGATTGAGGCGATGTTTAAGGCATTTGCGCGAGCCCTCGACGAGGCGACATCTTATGATCCGCGGATTACGGATATTTTGTCTACGAAGGGCAGTTTATAGAAAGGTATTATATTTTTATGGAACAGAAAAATATCGTTGCAACGATTTACTTAAAGAACGGACAGGCGGTACGGGGGATTGAGGATCACACCCCGCTGGCGGACGTCATCGAGCTGGCAAAGCTTTACAATGACAACGGAATTGACAAGATTATCATTTTTGATCTCTCTGACGATGATGAGGAGCATGAGAAGAATATTCACACGATCAAGAACATCAACCGCAACGTGGAGATCAAGACCTGCGCGGGCGGCAACATCAACCGCCTCGAGGACATCAAAAAGTTTATCTATGCCGGATGCCTTCAGGTCATTGTCAACGGCGCCAAGGCGAACAGCATCGAGCTTGCCGAGGAGGCGAGCAAGCGTTTCGGAAAAGACCGGATCCTCGTGTCGGTGGAGAACGTGGACTTCGTGTTCAAACATCAGGCGAAGATGAATGAGAATTTCCATGAACTTCTGGTGTTAAACACCAGTGTTTTAGATGCGATTGAGAATATTACGGATGTTCCGTATGTGGTCTATTTTGAGACCTGCGATTACGAGAAGATCATTGAGGTGTTAAAGCGGAGCAACACGCGCGGAATTGCCGGCGGTTTCTTAAACGATCCGAATACCAACATCATGGAGATCAAGTCACAGCTTTCTTCCGCGGGCATCAAGATGGACAATTTTGACCCGGCGTTAAAGTGGGATGATCTGAAAAAGAATTCAGAAGGCATGGTTCCCGTGATCGTGCAGGATTACCGTACAGATGAGGTGTTAATGCTTGCCTACATGAACGAGGAAGCTTTTTATACCACAATCAATATCGGTAAGATGACCTATTTCAGCCGGAGCCGTCAGGAACTCTGGACGAAAGGCATGACCTCCGGCCACATCCAGTATGTGAAGTCTTTGACGGCAGACTGCGATTATGACACAATCCTCGCGAAGGTATCCCAGGTGGGAGCAGCGTGCCATACCGGCAATCCGACCTGCTTTTTCAACGAGATTGTCAAGAAGGAATATGTGGAGAAGAATCCGCTTAAGGTACTCGAGGATGTCTATGAGATTATTCTCGACCGCAAGGCACACCCGAAGGAGGGATCTTACACGAATTACCTGTTTGACAAGGGAATCGATAAGATCTTAAAGAAAGTCGGCGAGGAGGCGACCGAGATTGTGATTGCGGCAAAGAATCCGGATCCGGAAGAGGTAAAATACGAGATCTCGGATTTCCTGTATCACATGATGGTGCTTATGGCAGAAAGAGGAGTCACATGGGAGGATATCACACAGGAACTTTCCCAGCGGTAAAGCCGCCGCGAAAGGTTTATATGGATGTTCTGCGCGTGATTGCGACGGTGTTTGTGATCTGTGTCCACACCGTCGCGCTCGCGAAGACGACAGCAGCGCCGGGGACGCTGCTTTTTCGCGTATTGGAAGTCTTTAATTATACGTTTTTGTCCTGCAACCTGTTCTTTGTCATGATCAGCGGCGCATTGCTGCTGCCGGTAAAAGGAGAGCGGTGCAGGGATTTTTTTGCGCGCCGTTTTATCCGTGTCTTCATCCCACTCGTGGTCTATTACAATCTGTATGTCTGTGCCAAAGAGGGAATCGGACGGCTCGCTCCGTCGCAGTGGGGACTGATGCTGCAGCGGTTCTTCATCGGACCGCCGGTGGAAGCGCCGCATCTGTGGCTGGTCTATGTCATTATCTGGCTGTATGTGCTCACCCCGTTTTTGCGGTATCTGGTGCAGAACATTCCCGATCCGGTCATGAACGGCGTGATGCTTGTGATCTTCCTTCTGAATGCGTATGTCACCTATGTGCCGCTGCTTGGCGTTACGCCGCCGGCGGCACTCTCCGGTATTGTGAATTCGTATGCGGGGGCGTTTCTGCTTGGCTACTATCTGGCGAACCGCGCAGGGAGGCGGGCGGAGAATTTTTTCCTTGCGGCGGGTCTTGTGTCATATCTGATCACCTGCTATGTGATTCTGTTCCATGGCTGGTATGACGACTATATTTACAACAATGCTCCTACGATGATGTTTTATGCCGCCGCCGTGTTTGTGCTCATAAAGCGGCTGGTGCCCTGCGGCAGCAAAGAGAGCCCCTTTGTGCGCATCATCGGGAAGTACAGTTATTCGATTCTGCTGATTCACTGGGGCGTGCTCCACTATGCCGTCAAGCAGGTGCTTCACGTCAATGTCCTGTCCGGCGGCATCGTGGGAGGCTGTCTGCTTGCCGTACTTCTCACGTTTGCACTGTCATTTGTGGGAGCCGTCATTTTGGATCAGACCATCATCCGTTTTTTGACGTTTGCGGTTTCAAAACTGATCGATGTTCTGCGCACATGTTTTTCCCAAAAATCTCATATAGTATCCTAGAGCACAGGCGGGATAGGAGAGGTGCAGTATGACAGACTATGTAGAACGGCGGAGAGCGTATGTCTCACAGGTCCGCAGTTCCTTTGAGACGGGAGCGGATGCGGGAGAGCCTTTTGACAGAGAGGAGCCACAGAGAGGGCGCGCGGGGGGACAGCTCCGCTTTCTTGTGGCACTGCTGCTGTTTTTGTTCTTTTTTGCATGGGATGACAGTGGAAATACGGTTTGCGGCGTCACTCCGGCGAAAATGATTGACATGATCGAAGATAATCGGTATGATACAATTTTGCAGGAGTGCGACGCAGTGCTTGCAGAACTTCTGCATACAGAATGAAAGGATAAAAGAAATGACAAAGTTAGCGTTATCCGATGAGATACTGATGAAGATTGATAAGCCGGCGCGCTACATTGGAAACGAGTTGAACAGCGTCTGTAAAAACAAAGACGAGGTATCGATTCGTTTTGCCATGTGCTTTCCGGATGTATATGAGATCGGTATGTCCCATCTGGGCATCCAGATTCTCTATGATATGTTTAATAAGAGAGACGATGTGTGGTGTGAGCGCGTGTATTCCCCGTGGCCGGATCTGCACAAGATCATGAAGGAGGAGAACATCCCGCTGTTTTGCCTGGAATCACAGGAGCCGGTGAAGAATATGGATTTTCTTGGAATTACCATCCAGTATGAGATGTGTTATACCAATATTCTCCAGATTCTTGACTTAAGCCAGATTCCGCTGCTTGCCGCAGACCGTGACGATACCGTTCCGATCGTGATCGGCGGCGGTCCCTGCACCTACAATCCGGAACCAATTGCAGACTTTTTCGATCTGTTTTATATGGGAGAAGGGGAGGTCGTATATGACCGCATGTTAGATCTCTATCAGGAGATGAAGCGGGCGGGCAGAAGCCGCAGGGAGTTTTTGCATGAGGCGGCAAAGATTCCGGGAATCTATGTGCCTTCCCTGTATCAGGTGGAATATAAAGAAGACGGAACGATCGCGTCGTTTACACCGGTGGATGAGGAAATCCCGGCGACTGTGACCAAGCAGCTCGTGATGGATATGACGGATGCGGTCTATCCGGAAAAGCCGGTCGTACCGTTTATCAAAGCCACGCAGGATCGCGTTGTGCTTGAGATTCAGCGCGGCTGTATCCGCGGCTGCCGTTTCTGCCAGGCGGGAATGGTGTACCGTCCGGTGCGCGAGAAAAATATTGAGCGCCTAAAGGCGCTTGCCACACAGATGATTGAGGCGACCGGGTATGAGGAGATCTCACTCAGCTCCTTAAGTTCATCGGACTACAGCTCTCTGGAGGAACTTGTCAATTTCCTGATCGACGAGTGCAGGGAGCGCAGGGTGAATATTTCGCTTCCGTCGCTCCGCATCGATGCGTTTTCACTGGATGTCATGAGCAAGGTGCAGGACATCAAAAAGAGCAGCCTGACATTCGCACCGGAGGCGGGATCACAGCGCCTGCGCGACGTCATCAACAAGGGACTGACGGAGGAGGTCATCTTAAACGGCGCCCAGATGGCGTTTGAGGGCGGCTGGAATAAGGTCAAGTTCTACTTTATGCTGGGACTTCCGACCGAGACAGAGGCGGATATGCGGGCGATCGCGGAGCTTGCCAATGAGACGGCGGCACGCTATTATGACACCGTTCCCAAGGAGAAGCGGAACGGCAGATGCCAGATCACGATCAGTACCTCCTTTTTCGTCCCGAAGCCGTTTACACCGTTCCAGTGGGCAAGAATGTACCCGCCGGAGGATTACATCGGACGTGCAAAAGTGGTCAACGACACGGTCAAGGAACAGTTAAACAAAAAGAGCATTAAATACAACTGGCATGAGGCGGACGTGACAGTTTTAGAGGGCGTATTGGCGCGCGGCGACCGGAAAATCGGACAGGCTATCTTAAAGGTTTATGAAAAGGGTGGCATTTTTGATGCATGGTCCGAATATTTTGACTATCAGAGATGGCTGGACGCCTTTGCGGAGTGCGGCATTGATCCCGATTTTTACACGATGCGCGAGCGTTCCATGGACGAGATTTTCCCATGGGATTTTATCGATACCGGCGTGACCAAGGAATTTTTAAAGCGTGAGTGGAACAATGCCATGAAAGAGACCGTGACGCCGAACTGCCGGATGCGCTGTTCGGGCTGCGGTGTGAAGAAGTTCGGAGGAGGTGTCTGCTATGAAAATTAGAATCCGTTTCCGCAAGTACGGTGTGATGAAGTTTATCGGACATCTCGATGTGATGCGGTACTTCCAGAAGGCAATGCGCAGAGCACACATTGACATCTGCTATTCGGAGGGATTTTCCCCGCACCAGATCATGTCGTTTGCTGCGCCGCTCGGCGTGGGCATCACGAGCGACGGCGAGTATATGGACATTGAAGTGCACACGAGTGCATCCACGGAGGAATCCCTCCGGGCGTTAAACGGCGTCATGGTGGAGGGCGTGGAGTGCACCGGTTATGTGAAACTTCCGGATCAGGCAAAGACGGCAATGTCGATCGTTGCCGCCGCAGATTATGATCTGTATTTTAAGGAAGGGTATGCGGCACCGGTTTCTGTTTTGGCGTTTGCTGACGGTATCCGCGATTTCTTTGAGAAACCGGATGAGGTTCTCATCACCAAGCAGACGAAAAAGAGCGAGCGCGTGCTGGATATCAAACCACTCATCTACGGCTTTCAGGTGACGGATCGCGGCGGCGTGCCGTCCTTCTATCTGAAACTTTCCACAGGAAGTACGGATAATCTGAAGCCGGAGCTGGTGCTTGAGGCGCTGTTTTTACACATGGGACTTACCTATGATCCCAATGCGATTCAGATTCACAGGAAGGATGTCTATGCGTCCGACGGGGATGATTTTGTGTCCTTAGGCGCGATGGGAGAAGTAATCGAATGAACCGTTACATGATAACGCGAGAGAAGATAAAAGGGCAGGAATATCTGATTTCTGCCCTTTATGATGAGAAAAAACATATGATTGAGGTATTGCCGGAGGCGGCGGGGGAGACATCACTGCTCGGCAATATCTATGTCGGAAAAGTCGAGAACATTGTCACCAATCTAAATGCCGCGTTTGTCAAGATAGCGCCGGATATACGGTGCTATCTGCCGCTGTCCGATGTGAAGAATCCCGTTTTTACCAGAAAGCTGTCGCAGACAAAGGCGCTTGCGGCGGGCGATGAACTTCTGGTACAGGTCTCGCGCGAGGCGCTTAAGACAAAAGATCCCGCGGTGACGACAAACCTGACGATCGCGGGAACCTATGCCGTCTTAACTTCCGGAAACCGGAAGAAGAGCGTCTCATCAAAGGTAAAGGGGGAGGCCAGAGAGCGTCTGGTGAAGCTTGTAGAGCAGACGGCAGGGGAGTACGGCGTGATTCTCCGCACCAATGCCGCAGAGGCTTCCGATGAGACGGTTCTGCTTGAACTGGAAGTGCTTTCGGAGCGCTATGAGACGATGGCGGAGGCGGCGGCACACAAGAACTGTTACACGCTTGTATACAGGGAGGAAGCGGGATGGCTGCGCCATATCAGAGACCTGCGGAAGGACGATCTGGAAGAGATTGTGACAGATGACCGCGGAATGTTCGAGGATATCTGCAGTGCCTGCCGGATCCATAAGCAGGCGCTTACGACGGGAGGAAGCGTGCCCGTGCCGGTGGACGAGGTAATGACGGCGGATGGAATCCGGATCCGTTATTACAAGGATCCGGCGCTCTCCCTTGGAGCACTCTACAGTGTCCGGTCGGAGCTGAAAAATGCATTGAGTGAGCGCGTATGGTTAAAATCCGGTGCCTATCTGGTCATTCAGCCGACGGAGGCTCTGACGGTGGTGGATGTCAACACCGGAAAGAATGTGGCAAAAAAAGAAATGCAGGAGAATTTTCTGCGCGTGAACAAGGAAGCGGCGGAGGAGATTGCCAGACAACTGCGGCTGCGGAATCTCTCGGGGATGGTCCTAGTGGATTTTATAAATCTGACGTCAAAATCCGCGGAAGAGGAACTGCTTAAGACATTCCGGGCGGCACTGCAAAAAGATCCGGTTCCGGCGCAGCTTATCGATATGACCGCACTCGGTCTGGTCGAGGTGACCCGCAAAAAAATAAAAAGACCGTTGCATGAGATTTTTCCGGACGGTCTGGGATTCTAAAAAAAAGATACCTTTTAAAAAAAAGGTATCTTTTTTTGTGCCTGTTTTTTTCCTTAGAATAATAAAAAAATGAAAGGAAACTTGCAGGATGCAGAATACATATCAATTTATCAGTGATAAGGGAGTTTTTTCTCTGCCGGGGGCGGCAGATTACAGTGATCTGTATTTCCCGGTCGCAGGGGAGTGTGGTATCAAAAGCGCGGTGACGCCGACACTTGGCGGGGACTGCAAGCTGGATCAGAATACGTTTCTGCTGGAGCCGGTGAGCGTGGAGAATCTTCATAATAACCGGAATGCCAGAAATTTCTGGTGCCATATCGGAACGCACGGAAGCTGGTCCGCCACGGGCAATTCGGCGGAAGAAATCGCAAAAAAATTTACGGATCTTGCGGATGAAAACGAAGTGACAGCCGGTTTTATGTGGCAGACCGTGACGAGAACCTCCAGGAAGTATCAGCTTTCGGCACAGATCACGTCGTTTGTTCCGCTGGACGATCCGATGGAGATCATGTATGTGGAGATTACCAATACAGGCAACATGCAGGTACGATTCACGCCGACCGCAGCCATACCGGTCTATGGCAGGAGCGCGGACAATCTGAGGGATCACCGGCATGTGACATCGCTGCTGCACCGCATCCGCACGGTGGAGAACGGTGTGCTTGTGACGCCGACGATGTCTTTTGACGAGCGGGGGCACCGCCCGAACGAGATGACCTACTTTGTGTGCGGATACGACCAGACGGGGGAGGCACCGGAAGATTTTTATCCGACCGTACAGGATTTTATCGGCGAGGGAGGTAATTTTGAGCGGCCAAAGGCGGTTGTCAAAAATCTTGCCGGTGTGCCGGCGGGCAGTGCATATGCCGGATGTGAGGCGGTCGGCGGACTCCATTTTAAGGAGAGGACTCTTGCACCGGGCGAGACCGCAGGATACACGATCATGATCGGGGCGGTGCGAAAGACGGAACATGCCGGGGAGACGATTTTAAGCATGACGGCAGCGTACCGCAAGGCGGCGCAGACGAAGGCGGCGTATGAGCGCATGAAAACATACTGGGAACAGAAAGTAAACGTATCCTACCACACGAAAGACCGCCGGTTTGACCGCTATATGCAGTGGGTCAGCTTTCAGCCGATCCTGCGCCGGATCTATGGCTGTTCCTTTTTGCCGCACCATGATTACGGAAAGGGAGGAAGAGGCTGGAGAGATCTCTGGCAGGACTGTCTGGCACTTCTTTTGATGAATCCGGACGGTGTGCGCGAGATGCTTCTCAATAATTTTCAGGGTGTCCGCATCGACGGAACCAATGCGACCATTATCGGAAGCAAGGAGGGAACCTTTATCGCCGACCGCAATCAGATTACGCGCGTGTGGATGGATCACGGGGTCTGGCCGTTTGTGACGACAAAGCTCTATATCGACCAGACCGGCGATCTTGCGGTTCTGGAGGAAGAGATCCCATATTTTAAGGATCAGCAGGCAGGGCGCGGGACAAAGAAGGATGCGGCATGGAAGGAGCAGGACGGCTGCTGGCAGAGGGATGCCGCGGGAAATGTCTACCGCGGAAGCGTGCTGGAGCATCTTCTGCTGCAGAATCTGACGGCTTTCTACGAGGTGGGCGAACACGGACATATCCGCCTTCGCGGCGCGGACTGGAACGATGCGCTGGATATGGCGGGCGAGCGCGGGGAGAGCGTTGCATTTACCAACGCCTATGCAGGCAATCTCCGGGAACTCGCGGAGCTGCTTGCACTCTACGCAGAGAAAACCGGGAAGGAGTCTGTGCCGTTAAATCGGGATCTTTTCGTGCTGCTTGCGGATGACGACACCCTGTATGCATCGGTTCAAAAAAAGCAGGAACTCTTAACGCGCTATACCGATGCATGCATCCATGAAGTAAGCGGGCAGAAGACAGAGGTTTCGATTACAGAGCTTGTCCGCAGCCTGCAGAAGAAAGCAGCCTTTCTGACCGGACATATCCGTGCCACAGAGTGGGTGACCGATGAGGAGGGAAACGGCTGGTTTAACGGATACTATGACAATCATGGCAGGTGCGTGGAGGGTGTCTTTGCGCAGGGCGTGCGCATGATGCTGACCAGTCAGGTGTTTGCCGTTATGGCACAGACCGCGACGGATGAACAGGTGGCAGAGATTGTCCGCAGCGCAGACAAATATCTGTACTGCGACGCGATGGGCGGTTACCGGTTAAATACGGATTTCGGTGAAGTGAAAATGGATCTGGGAAGAATGTTCGGGTTCGCTTACGGGGAAAAGGAAAACGGTGCGGTCTTTTCACACATGGCGGTGATGTTTGCAAACGCCCTCTATAAGCGGGGATTTGTAAAGGAAGGGCACCGGGCATTGAATGCGCTTTACCGTCAGTCTGTCCATTTTGAAACCAGCCGGATTTATCCGGGAATCCCGGAGTATTTTAACAGCCGCGGAAAGGGAATGTACCATTATCTGACGGGGGCGGCAAGCTGGTACATGCTTACCGTGATTACGGAAATGTTCGGCGCGAAGGGATGTGCCGGCAATCTGATGTTGGAACCGAAGCTGGAGAGGCAACAGTTTGATCTGGATGAAAGAGCGGAGCTTTTCTTTTCGTTTGCGGGACAGTCGCTGCATCTGGTCTACGAGAACAAAGAGCACAAGGAGTACGGCGCTTACCGCCCGGGAACGATCCGGATTGACGGGGAATTGTGGGATTATTCCGGGGGAGAGAAAGAGACGCGCAGTGTCTGCATCGATAGGGAGCGGTTAAAGCAGCTGGATTTTGATGTCACGCATGAAATTTTGGTGGAACTGGTGTAAAGGAGAATGAGATGACAGGGAAAAATGAGACGTTTGTAATGAATGATTATGGGAAAAAATCCACATTTGCGAGTTTTCTGCCGGGAATTGCAGGAATACGGGGAATCCCGATCTGGTGCTACTATGTGAACCGCGGACAGTGTGTGGTGAGTTTCGGCGTGGACAATAAAGATCATGCGATCATGGAATTTTATCCGGCGCATCAGGCATATCAGAATGTAAAGACCACAGGGTTCCGCACATTTTTAAAGAAGAACGGTACGGTTTTTGAACCGTTTTCGGATGAGAACATCACGCAACGGATGCAGATTCACATGAATGGTCTTGCAATCGAGGAGCAGAACCGGTCAAGTGGAATGGACACAAAAGTGGTGTACTATACACTGCCCGGAGAAAATGTCGGCGCGCTTGTGCGCGTGGTGAGTGTCACCAATCAGTCCGGGGAGCCCATCGAGCTGGAACTGATTGACGGCATGCCGGCGGTGATTCCGTACGGCGTGTCCATGGACAGCATGAAAAATATGGGGCAGACCGCGAAAGCGTGGATGCAGGTCGAGGATTTAAGCGAGGGTCTGCCGTACTACCGCGTGCGGGCAAGCATGGATGACACCGCGGCGGTGCGCAGGATCGACGGCGGCAACTTCTCGGCATGCTGCGAAGCGGACGGCAGACGGTTACAACCGATCGTGGATCCGTCTTTGATTTTTTCCTATGATCTGTCGCTGAAAAGACCGGTCGGTTTTGAAGAACGCCCGTTAAAGGAACTTCTTCTGGAAGAACAGATGACGCAGAACCTGCTGCCGTGCAGCTTTTACGGCATCACGCGCACCCTTGCCCCAGGCGGAAGCGTCACCTTATATGAACTGATCGGACAGGTGGAGAACAAGCAGCTTTTAAAGGAATATTTTGCGGAAAAGAAAGATGCCGCCTATTTTGAGGCAAAAAAAAGAGAAGCTGATGAACTTGCAGAGGCGCTGACAGACGGTATCCGCACCAGGACAGCCTCCGCGGCGTTCGATGCCTACTGCAGGTACACCTATATGGACAATGTGCTGCGCGGCGGTTATCCGATGCAGCTGGGGAACAATAAGATCTTTTATGTCTATTCCAGAAAACACGGTGATCTGGAGCGGGATTACAATTACTTTTCCATGCTGCCGGAATTCTATTCGCAGGGAAACGGGAACTTCCGCGATGTCAATCAGAACCGCCGCTGCGACACCTTTTTTGCACCGTTCGTCGGCAGAAAGAATATACAGGAATTCTACAGTCTGATCCAGCTGGACGGGTACAATCCGCTTGGCGTCGAGAAACTGACCTACCGCCTTTCAAAGGAGCGGGCAAAGAAGCTGCTGGCAGACGTGAAGGAGGAGCAAAGAAGAGCGCTGCTTGACTTCGCGACAAAGCCGTTTACGCCTGGAGCACTCTGCCGGAAGTTCGGGGAGGTATTCGGCGATACCTGGGATGAGACGTTATTTATCCGGGTCATTGATTTTGCGGAGGAGATGGTGAACGGATCGTTCGGGGAAGGCTACTGGAGCGATCACTGGACCTACAATCTCGATCTGATTCTGGATTACCTTTCCGTGTTCCCGGAGCAGGAGGAGGAAATGCTCTATGAGGAGGTCTATACCACCTTTTTGTCCAGAATCAATGTGAACCGCAGGTTCCGCCGCTATGTGGAGACGGAGAATGGCTTAAGGCAGTACCGGGCGTTAAACGAGGCGTCCAGGCGGGCGGACTTGGGGGAAAAACTGGTGAGAACCGAATACGGCAGCGGGGATGTGCTGACCATGACGCTGATGGAGAAATTGATACTGCTCAGTGCTGTGAAATTTGCCACGCTGGATGCTTACGGAATGGGAATCGAGATGGAGGGCGGAAAGCCCGGATGGTATGACGCCCTAAACGGTATGCCGGGACTTTTCGGTTCTTCCATGGCGGAGACCTACGAGCTGGCGCGCATGCTCTCCTACACCATAGAGGCCTTAAAGCAATATCCGGGAGAAGTCGCACTCATAGAGGAACTGGGATGTTTCCTGGATGAACTGAATCTGATCACGCGGCTGGAGCACGACAATATCATGCGGGACGAGGAACTGTTGTCCTTCTGGAACCGGATCAATGACGCGAAGGAGATTTACCGCGACAAGACCTATCAGGGCGTATCCGGTAAGAAGATGGTCTATCACACGGAGCAGCTTGCGGCGATTCTGGAAGGATTCTTGGAGATTGTTACCTGCGGAATCAAAAAGGCGCGCCGGATCTCCGGGGAGATCTGCCCGACGTATTTTACTTACGAGGTGCCGGAGTATGAAAAGTTAAAGGACGGCGGCATCCGCCCGTTAAAATTTGTTCCCAAAAATATGCCGTATTTTCTGGAGGGACCGGTGCGCTATCTGAAGCTGCCTGTGGAGCAGGGCGAGAAGCGTGCCCTGTACGAAGCGGTCAAAGAGAGCGATCTCTACGACGGGGAACTGTCCATGTACAAGGTGAATGCTTCCCTTGCGGATTCCTCTTTTGAACTTGGGCGTGCGCGTGCATTTACCCCGGGCTGGCTCGAAAACGAATCCATCTGGCTTCATATGGAATATAAATATCTTCTTGAACTTCTGCGCAGCGGTCTCTATGAAGAATTTTTCGCGGATTTCAAGAAGGCTGCGATACCGTTCCAGAACCCGGAGACTTACGGAAGAAGTATTTACGAAAATTCCTCGTTTATAGCCAGCAGCAGGAATCCAAATCCGTCCTGCCGCGGAAGAGGATTCGTGGCAAGACTCAGCGGATCAACGATCGAATTTATCAGCATGTGGAAAGAGATGATGTTCGGCGCACATCCTTTCCGGACGGAGCAGGAGGAACTGGTCTTTTCGCTTGCACCGGCCATTCCGGCGTATCTGATTCCGGAGGATGGCAGACTTTCCGCTGCGTTTATGAGCAGGACGACCGTGTGCTATGAATTTGGCGGGCACAGGGATTATGTGCCGGGAACCTACCGGATCCGCCATATGGTGTTTTTCTATGAAAATGGCAGTCAGGCGACCGTTGAGGGGGAGAAAGTCTCCGGAAAACTGGCGGAGGATATCCGCGCCGGAAGGGTCAGAAAAATGGAGGTTGCCGTGGACTAAAAAAATGATACCTTTTTAAAATTTGGATCATTTTTTGAGGAAATGAAAGCATCTATAATGCAAGTATCAAAACAACAGAGATGTTGAAATAAAAGGAGGATATTTTTATGAATTGGAAAAAAGCAGTATCCGTCATGCTCGTTGGCATTATGGCATTATCAATGACCGCATGCGGCGATTCGGGAGAAACAAGCACAGATGCAGCTTCTGGTGGGGGAAGTACCGCAGAATCTACGGAGGGTGCAGGCACGTCCGCTTCCGGCGATGATAAGCTGGTGGTATGGACACTCTCAAACGACCTGATCGACTTTGGTGAGCGCTTTGAAGAGCAGACCGGAGTTGCCGTTGACACGGTTGTCATTGAGCCTGCAAACTATCCGACCAAGGTGCAGACAGCGCTTTTGGGCGGCGAGAGCGAACCGGATATTATCGTAGGCGAGCCGAAGATGCTGGAGGATTTTTACGACGCAGGATTTTTTGAGGATCTGAATCAGGCACCGTACAACGCACAGGACTATGCAGATCAGATCGTTGATTATGTATGGAAAGTCGGACAGGATTCCGAGGGCATCCAGAGAGCCATTTCCTATCAGATCACCCCGGCAGGTATCTATTACAGAAGAGATATTGCCAAGGAAGTATTCGGAACGGATGATCCGGATGAGGTCGGCAAATTATTTAAGGATTACCCGACTATTCTGGATACCGCGCAGAAGTTGAAGGACGCGGGATACCGTATTTTCTCCTCAGACGCAGAGATGGGCGTATTTTCCGGTGATTCCGCATGGGTGGTTGACGGTGTCTTAAATGTAGACCAGGCAAGATTTGATTACATGGATCTTTGCGTGGATCTGTATCAGAAGGATCTCACCGCATATGCCAACCAGTGGTCCACACCGTGGTATCAGGCAATGGCGGGAGAGGTTCCGATCTTAACCGCAGATATCCAGAATTACGCAGATGATTCCGTCAATGTATGGGATGCAACAGAATTTGCAGAGGCAACCAAGGGCATGGACACCACGACGGTCTTCGCATTCGGACTGCCGTCCTGGGGCGTGCTTACCATGAGAGATAATGTCGGCGACACCTCCGGTTTGTGGGGCGTGTGCCAGGGACCTTCCTCCGGATTTGACGGCGGTACCTATATCGGTATTTCCTCCCAGTCCAACCGCAAGGATACCGCATGGGAGTTTGTAAAATTCTGTACATTAAATGAAGACACGGCAGACTGGTGGATCGATTTCTCCCAGGGTGACACCGTTTCCCTGAAATCCGCGCTTGAAAAGCACAAAGATGATGAAAACGCGATCTACGGCGGCGAGAAACTGTACCAGTTCTGGTTAGACCAGGCGAAGGAGATTGATACCTCCAAGGTAACCCGTTACGATCAGGCAATCGGCGATGCATGGGGCAATGCGATTTCTGCGGTCAAGACAGGACAGATGACCAAGGAAGAGGCAGTGAATGATTTCTATGACACGATTGAATCTACATATCCTGATATCACAGTAAACAGATAAGAGCAGGGTGACTTGGTATCCTCCCGGACGGCAGACCATAATATTCCAAATGGGATATTATGGCGGTGCCGGAGGGGGAATACAAAATGAGATAGAGGGGATTTCCTATGGCAAAAACAAATCCGAAAAAAAAGACATCAAACCTCACAAAGTATAACCGGGCAGGCTACTTTTTCGTGGCTCCCTTTGTGATCGTTTTCCTGATTTTCAGTGTGTACCCGGTATTCCGCACACTCGTTTTAAGCTTTACCGACAGCAAGCTGGCAGGAATGCCGTACCATTTTGTCGGTCTGAAAAATTATACACGCGTATTTACCGATAAGTTTTTCTGGAGAGCGCTCTGGAATACAATCAGGATCTGGGGCGTTAATATCGTACTACAGTTAGGACTCGCATTTTTGCTGACCGTTGTGTTCAGTGATATTAAATATAAATTTAAGGGGCTGCCGGTGTTTCGGGCACTGTATTATCTGCCGAACCTGATCGCAGCCACCTCTGTCGCTTTTCTCTTTAAGACACTGTTAGACTGGAGATACGGTACGTTTAACCAGATCTTAAATTCCGTCTATCAGTTCTTCGGAGTGAACAAGGCGCCGGTAGACTGGCTTGGAAATTCCGGCACCGCAGGAAGCGTCATCGCAGTCATCAGTGCATGGATGTGGTTTGGCAACTCCTTCATTATGCTGATGGCAGGCGTGCAGGGAATCAACAAAGATTACTTTGAAGCCGCAGCGATTGACGGGGCAGGGCGTTGGACGACATTTGGAAAAATCACGCTGCCGCTGTTAAAGCCGATCATGCTTTACGTGGCAATCACTTCCTTGATCGGAGGACTGCAGATGTTTGACCTGCCGTTCCTTATGTCGGAGAAGACGGCGGCATCCTACAACTCGATTGAGACTGTGGTAATGTATCTGTATAAATTTGGTTTCTCGACAGGCACAACACAGACCGGATATGCATCTGCCATTGCATATGCATTGTTCTTAATCATTCTGATTGTATCTGTGCTGCAGTTAAAATTAGTCAACAAGGAGGATTAGTTATGACGACGGGTGATAAGATAAAAAAGAGCGTTATTTATATTCTGCTGGTCCTGCTTGCGGCGGCGTGCCTGTTCCCGTTTCTTCTGATGATGGTCAACGCGACCAGGGACGGTGTGGAGATTACACATTTCTTTACGCTGATACCGAGCACGCATCTGAAAGAAAACTGGGAGACCGTATTTAGTTTCTTTAATCTGTTCCGCGGAATGGCAAACAGCTTACTGGTTGCAGTTCCTGCCACACTGCTGACGGCGTATTTCTCGGCGATGACGGCATATGGACTGGCAATGTATCGATTCCGCGGCAACAAGCTGATCTTTACGGCGATCCTTGTGTTTATGATGATTCCGGGACAGCTTAGCCTGATCGGTTTTTACAATTTATGTACCAAATTAAAACTGGTAAATTCCTATATCCCGCTGATTGTGCCGGCGGTTGCGGCACCCGGAACGGTGTTTTTCTTAAGACAGTACATTTTATCGGTGATGCCGCCGGCACTGGTGGAGGCAGCCAGAATCGACGGTGCAAGCGAATTATATTCCTTCCACAGGATTGCGCTTCCGATCATGTCTCCTGGTATTGCGACGATGGCGATCATGGCATTTATCGGAAACTGGAACAATTATCTGCTTCCGATGATTATCTTAAACAAAAATGAGAAGTTTACATTGCCGGTCATGATGGCGACGTTAAAAGCATCGACGGACATTCAGAGAAATCAGGGCGCTATTTATCTGGCGGTGGCAATCTCTGTCATACCGATCCTGATTGTGTTCTGTTTCTGCTCGAAATACATTATCAGCAGTATTTCGGCGGGCAGCGTCAAAGAATAAACTGCCAGCAGGTTTCAAAACTTTGTTTTCATAGTTCTCCTCTTAGAAAGAGGCACTTTCCGGAAACGGAAAGTGCTTCTTTGCGTGCTTTACGCTAGTACAGGGGAGATGGGAAAACGGCTTTTCCTGCTGGAAATATGCCGGAAAATATTATATGATAGAGACAGGAAAATCTTTGATTTTACGGAGAAAAACGGGGGATTGGAATGGGTGGCAAATATAAAAAACAATGGGCGTGTGTGACGCTTTTTTCTCTTATAACAGCGGCGCTGTGCGGTGCCTGCGGGAATGTTATGACCGGCGCTTCCGGAAATGTGCCGGAAACGGAAGCAGCCGGACAAGTGCAGCCGGACGGGGATCTTCCGGCATGGCAGACGTACGCAGACGATCCGGTGACGCTGGACTGGTATATCAACTACTCCTGGTTTTCGACGCCGTGGGGCGAGAACCTGGTGTCGCAGACGATCACGGAGGAGACGGGCGTGGATATTCATTTTATCACGCCGCTCGGAAATGAATCCGAGAAACTGAACGCCCTGATTGCGTCCGACTCGCTGCCGGATTTAATCACGCTCGGATGGTGGGAACCGCAGGTGAGCGAGATGACAGAAAACGGCATGGTCTATGCGCTCAATGAGCTTGCGGACAGCTATGATCCGTATTTCTGGGAGGTCTCGGACCCGGTGGCCGTGAACTGGTATACCACGGACGACGGCAATATTTACGCCTACCCGAACTCCTCCATCACGCCGCAGGATGTAGAGCAGTGCGAGGATTTAAGCAGCAATCAGACCTTTCTGGTGCGCAAGGATATCTACGAGGCGATCGGAAGCCCGGATATGACAACACCGGAAGGCTTTTGCGCAGCGGTAAAGAAGGCAGCGGAGATGTTTCCGGAAGTAGACGGGGAGCCTCTGATCCCGATCGGTGCGCACGTGTTCGACAACGAGGGAAATGTCTCCTTTGACAAATACCTGATGAATTTTCTTGCCATTCCGTGGGAGAAAGACGGCGTCTACTATGACCGCTATACCGATCCGGAATATTTTCGCTGGCTGAAAGTATTCAGACAGCTGGGAGAGGAAGGTTATCTTGCGAATGATATTTTTGTGGACACCCGGACACAGATGGAGGAAAAAGTGGCGCAGGGCCGCTACTTCTGCATGCTGTATCAATATTCGGATATGCTGACACAGCAGAAAATTTTATATGCCAATGATCCGGACAGCATTTATATGGCGGTGGAAGGTCCGAGAAATGCAAATGGGGACGATCCGCTGCGCCCGACAACCACGATCAACGGGTGGACGGTGACGCTGATTTCCAAGAACTGCAAACACCCGGAGCGCGCGATTGCGTTTCTGGATTATCTGATGAGCGAGCACGGGCAGCTTCTCACCTATCTGGGCGTCGAGGGTGTGACTTACGATATAAAGGACGGAAAGCCGGTACTCCGCGATAACATCAAGCAGATTCTGGACACGGACCGCGCAGCTTACGACAGGGAATACGGGGCGGACGATGCCTACTGGATGCTGCAGGACAATGTGATGCAGCTTCAGTGGAAACAGGAACCATCGCCTGCAACGGCACAGCTGGAGGAATGGGGAAGAAAATATGTCGTATACAACGGTCAGTATGATGTGGTATTTGACTCCGGCTCCAAGGAGGCATCGGAGGAGGACAAGATTACAAAGCTCTGGAGCCAGACGCTTCCGGCGCTTCTTATGGCACCATCGGAGGAGGAGTTTGACACCCTTTTTGAAGAATTTATTGAGAAGCGGGATGAGCTGGGCTATACGGATGTCATGGAGAAGAAGACGGCATATATGAACAGCGCCAAAGAGAAGCTTGGCATCCAGTAAAGAGACGGAGAGTGTTACATGAATTGGAAAAAACGGTTTGTCAGCCAGAAACTGAATGTAAAGTTTACCCTTGTGATTATTCTGTTTATGGTGATTCCCATCGGCATTCTTGCCGGCATCCTTTTTTACAATATGGAGAAAAACGTCGTATCGGAGAATACCGGATATATGGAGTACACCATGGAGCGCAACAAAGATGCCGTTGCAACCAAGATCAATTCCATCAACATGTCCACACAGTTTTTCCTGAGCGATGAGCCGCTTTTGGAAATGCTCAAAAGAACGAAGGACGGGGAGACTTTTTCGGCGGAGGAATGGTACAGCTTTAAGAACAGCGATATTGTGTCCCTCGAGCGTCTGGTAAACAACAACCCGCTTCTCTACGGCGTGCGTGTGTATGCGTCAAACGACCGGGTACAGGAGATGATGCCGATTCTCTATGCAGCCTCCCGCATGGAAAAGCAGCCCTGGCAGTCGGAGGAGACTGTTACCGGCTGGCATTACGACTTTAACGATCAGATTTTTAATTCTTACACGATGAGACAGAACCGCAAGATATTATCGCTCGTGACGGAGATAAAGGACAGCGATTCCGGGACGCTCGGAATGATCGAGGCGGCTATGACGATGGAAAACATGTTTCCCAGTCTCTACGAGAACATTGAGGACGAGTGGAGCTGTTTTCTGACAGAGGACGGCGGGTGTTATTTTGGAGAAGGTGACGGGGAGGACGAAAACACAGGACGGCAGGAACTGCTCGCCGAGATCATGGCACAGTATACGGCGGACGAGGAAATACAGACCTGCTATCTGAAGCTGCAGGGACAGCATCTGATCGTATCCTACCTTCCCTTGCAGGAATTAAACGGAACCCTGCTCTGCGTGAAAAATATTACGTCCAACATTCATCACGTATACCGCATGCGCAACACGTTTGTGGCGGTCATGCTCGTGTTTTTGGTTGTTCTGACATTTTTTATCAATGCGATCGTAAAACATCTGTTAAAACAGCTGTACGAGATTCTGCGCGCCATCCGCCGCGTGCAGGGCGGAGATCTGGACGTGGTGATCGAGCACTGCGGACCGGATGAGATGGGAGAGCTGGGAACACAGATCAACAAGATGTTAACGAGGATCAAGCAGCTCATGGACGACAATCTAAAGCGCGAAATGCTGGTAAAAAATTCAGAGATCCGTGCGCTGCAGAATCAGATTAACGCGCATTTTATCTATAATGTCTTGGAGTCCATCAAGATGATGGCGGAGATCGACGAGGAGTACGATATTTCGGATGCGGTCACATCCCTCGGGAAGCTCTTACGCTACAGCATGAAGTGGGTATCAGGCAATGTCCTGGTGGAGCAGGAACTGGAATATATCAAGAATTATATGGCGTTAATCAATCTGCGGTTTGATTACGAGATCTATTTATCACTCAATCTGCCGGAGATTATTTTACAGCAGGAGATTCCCAAAATGTCGCTGCAGCCGATCGTGGAAAATGCCATCTATCACGGAATCGAGCAGATGGCGGAAGATACCAACATCTACATCAAGGGGCGCGTGGAAGGAAACGACTGCGTGATTGAAATTACGGATGCCGGGCGCGGCATGACCGAGGAAGAGATGGCACAGCTTCGTCAGAAGATTGCAGGGGAACTGGATTCGAGCGGGGGTTCCGGAAACGGAATCGGCTTAAAAAACGTGCAGGACCGGATCCAGATTGCATTTGGCGGGGCGTATGGCATAGAAGTGGCGTCGCAGATCGGATGCTATACCAAAATTATCGTCCGCATTCCGATGACGCACAGGGGAGAAGCAGAATGAAGACTGTATTGATTGTTGAGGATGAAAAACTGATCCGGCAGGGACTCCGCAAGATGATTCAGCGGAGCGGTGTCCCGGTGGAAGTGATTATGGAATGTAACAACGGTGAGACGGCGCTTGAGATTTTAAAAGAGCAGTCCATCGATGTCATGTTTACGGATATCCGTATGCCAAAGATGGACGGAATCGAGCTGGTGGAGCGCATGCAGGAATGTGAACACATACCGCTCACCGTTGCGATCAGCGGTTACGATGACTTTAACTATGCGGTGGCGATGATGCACAACGGGGTGCGGGAATATCTGTTAAAACCGATCGAGCGCGAAAAAATCTGCGACATACTTGCCAGGCTGAATCAGGAGATTGAGGAGGGCAGGGAGCAGGAGAAAACGCGCCAGAAGCTCGGACAGCAGCAGATCCGTCATCTGATGCTTCTGGCAGAGATGCCGGAAGAGGAGCTTACCATGTTGGAGACCCAGTATGACCAGCATTTTATTTTAGATCTGAGCGGAAAGCCGTATGTGGTCTGCTGCAGGAACCGGAAAAAAGAGGAGGAATCCTGCCCGAAGGACTGCCTGTTCCTGGGCGATGTCGAGGGAAATGATCTCTTTTTAATCGAGGCGGAAGCACTTTCGGACCGTCCGGGGGAATATCCTTTTTTGCAGGAATATACCGGAATCAGCCGGCCGCATCAGGGAATCCGCGAACTGCGCGAGGCATATCTGGAGGCGCGGGAAATGCGCAGGTGCGCGTTTTGCACGAACCGCAGTCAGATGCGCTATGGGCAGGAGATGCCGCGTGTCCCACAGAAGCTGGTGCAGGAGGCGTCAAAGCTGGTTGCAGACGAGATGAAACTGCAGCGGGTGCAGTTACTTGGAACCGACCGCACCGAGGAACTGCAGCACGTCTGGACGCAATTTTTTTACGAGGTAAAGCATGGCCGCATCGATGTCCGGGACTTTGAGGAGTGCATGACGGATTTCCTTACGGAGACGTCAAAAACGTACCGGAATGTGCTGGAGGAAAAAGAAAACTGCGGGGAGATCAAAGAGATTACAGACCCATTCGGGGAGGACGCAATCGACCGCTACGAACAGAAGGTGCTGGCATTTGTGACCGGTCTGCAGGCGCGGATTTTAAGCCAGTTTGACACAAACGGGAATCAGCAGAAAATGAAGCAGGCGGTCGCCTATATCGAAGAACACTATGCCAGTGATCTGAATATGGCGGTTGTCTCCAATTATCTGTCCATGAATTATTCCCTGTTTTCTTATTCGTTTAAGCAGTATACCGGAAGTAATTTTGTCAATTACTTAAGAGACATCCGCATGAAGGAGGCGAAGCGTCTGCTCGCCGGAACGGATATGCGCATCGCGGAGATCTCCCAGGCAGTCGGCTATGAGAACGAGAAGCATTTTATGAAGTTGTTTAAGAGCAGCTGCGGCGTTTCACCAAGCGAATACCGGAGAAATATGGGGCTTACCGGGTAAAAAGATCGAACTGGACTGGTCAAAAATAGCAAAACTGGACATATTCATTCGTCCAGAAATGGGGTATCATGGCTCTAACAAAAAAGAAAGAGAGATAGAGCCATGTCAGAGACTAAAACTATGAGCAGCACAAAAACAACCAGCACAGAGCAGGTGCGTTTTCTTACCGTCACAGCGATCGGAATCGCACTGGTATATGTATTTACCTGGCTGATTAACATTCGCCTGCCGTTTGCGCCGCAGGGCGGACTGATTCATCTTGGAAATGTCCCACTGTTTATTTTCGCAATCCTGTTTGGCAAAAAGACGGGAGCCATTGCCGGCGGAGTCGGCATGGGACTGTTTGATCTGTTGTCCGGCTGGACGGCATGGGCACCGTTTACCTTTGTGATCGTCGGATGCATGGGATTTGTGATGGGATGGATTACAGAGAAGAAGCAGGGCTTTCAGTGGTATGTTGTGGCAATGCTTGCTGCCTGCGCGATCAAGATCGGCGGATATTACATCGCAGAGGGAATTATTTACGGCAACTGGATCACACCGGTGACATCGATTCCGGGCAACCTGCTTCAGATCGGAACAGCAGCTGTGATCGTTCTTATCATCATTGCACCGTTAAAGAAAGTAGCTGCAAAACTGTGGAACTAAGGAGGCGTTTCCATGTATAAGATTATGACACCGGGACCTACGCAGGTCAAAGAGAATGTCCGCATGGCGCGCAGTTTTCCCTGCACCAATCCGGATCTGGATGAAACTTTCGTAGATTTTTATAAGGAGACCTGTGAACTGATCAGCCGCCTGCTGCACACCGGGAATGAGACCCTGATTTTAGGCGGAGAGGGAATTCTGGGGCTTGAGGCTGCCTGTGCCTCCCTGACGGAACCGGGCGATCCGGTACTGGTGCTGGATAACGGCGTATACGGCAGAGGGTTTGCTGATTTCGTTTCCATGTATGGCGGAAAGCCGGTTCTGTATTCCGTGGATGAGAAAAATCCGATTGATCCGGCCGCCCTGGAAGAATATTTAAAGGAACATCACGATTACAAATATGCAACGCTCGTGCACTGCGATACCCCGAGCGGCATGTTAAATGACATCTCTGCGCTTTGTCCGCTTCTGAAAAAATACGGGATACTCACGGTGGTGGATTCCGTCTCCGGCATGTTCGGCGAGGATGTGCGCGTGGATGATTTTCAGATTGATGTCCTCTGCGGCGGTTCCCAGAAAGCTGTTTCGGCGCCTCCGGGACTGACGTTTGTCACGGTGAGTGATGCGGCATGGGCAGCCATCGATGGCAGAAATGTACCGATTGCCTCTTTTTATGCAAACCTTAAGGTGTTTGAGGGATATTACGAGAAAAAGTGGTTCCCGTACACCATGCCGATCAGTGATATCTACGGACTGCGCGCCGCGTTCGACAATATCGCGGGTGATCCGGATATGCTGGCGCGGCACGCGCGGATCGGTGAGGCATGCAGGGCGGCAGTCCGCGGAGCGGGACTGAACTTACACCTTGCGTCCGGTTTCTCCAATACCGTCACGGTGTTTGACGTCCCGAAAGAGACGACCGCGGATGCTATTTTACAGACCATGCGTCAGAAGCACGGTATCATGCTGGCTGGATCGTTTGACTCCCTAGCGGGGCAGGTGATCCGTATCGGACACATGGGAAGCAATGCGAACGTGGTGGACATGATCGAGACGTTAGATGCATTGGATGACACCCTGAGGGAACTGAATGTTCCGCTGAAAGGGCAGCTTCGCATGATCTTTCAGGAGGAAGTGTCACAAAAGGGGCTGGTACTTTAGAGGGCAGTGAATTTTGAAGTGATAAGTAATATGCCAGAAAACACAGCATGTAGATTTCAGCTGGAACTGCATAGGATACAATTATTTGAAAAAAATGAGAGCATTTCTTCCTGTCGGAGGTTTGCATCTGATTCCGTGTCTCTTCCACGTTTGAACTCTCCCGGTGTCTGTTGGCTTGCGGACACAGTCCGTGGAGTGTTCCAAACTTGGAAAGACACGGATCATCACGGATGCCAGCTGCGGCATGGTTAGAAATACCGGATTTTGCGGTCAGAATTTGCCGCCGCATGTTTATCTGGAACTTTTAAGTATCTATTTCTTATAATATTACTTATCAGAGCAAAGTACGCTATGCTTATTGCGACAGTTCCATTTTCTGACAGGCGTTCCTTTTTATTTTTCTATGTGTTTGCCGAGGAGCGCCTCTCTTTTGCGGAGGAGTCCGGGGACGACGGTCACAAAGACGATCGTCGTGACGACGGCAGCAACGACATCGGAGAGCGGCTCGGCATAGAACATCGCCGGTGCGCCAAAGCGAATCGGCAAAAAGACTGCCAGTGCGATGTAGATCCCCTTGCGGAAGAAGGAGAGTGGAAGCGATGCGCCAACGAGACTCATGCCGGTCAGTCCGTCAACGAGCGCATATTGTACGGCAAGCGGTGTGACGGAGAGCGTGTAGATGTGTATAAAATGCACCGTCATAGATCTGTAAGCGGCATTTTGCGTAAATAATCCGACGAAAATGCCTGCACTGACATCCCACTGGGCAAAAACGAACATGATGGTGCAGAAAAGCAGCGCAGTCTTTAAAATATGCTTCTCGGCAAGGCGAATGCGGGCGGTGTCACCGGCGCCGTAGTTGTAGCCGAGCACCGACTGTGTCCCGCCGGAGATTCCACTGAGCGGCATCGTGATAATCAGCATGAAGCTCTGCACAATCGTGTTGCAGGTTAAGAGCATGTCGCTGTCGGCGCCGCCGTAATTTTTCAACATGACATTCTGGACGATGATCAGCACATTGTCGAACAGGATAATCAAAAACGGCGTCAGTCCCAGCGTGAGGACATCGCGGCATACCGGGAGGGAGTAACCGCGGAACGTGATTTTCACCGGCACGGGACCGCGGAACAGAATGTACAGCGAAAACGCGCAGGAAGCCGCCTGTGAGAGCACGGTGGCGACAGCCGCTCCGCGCACACCCATGTGCAGGGCGAAGATAAAGAGCGGGTCGAGTAGAATATTTAAAACGGCGCCGATGATGACGGAGACCATGCCCAGATTGGAAAATCCCTGACAGATGATAAACTGGTTCAGCCCGAGCGAGAGCACGGCGAAGACGGTTCCGATCAGGTAAATGCGCATGTAGGTTTCGGCGTAGGGAAAAATGCGTTCCGTTGCGCCGAACCATACCAGCAGGGCATCTTTGCACAGATACGCGCCAATGGTCAGGCAGACTGCCATGCCGATCAGAAGCACAAAGCAGTTGGCGAGGATGGCGGACGCGCCTTCTTTATTCTGCTCGCCGGATTTGATGGAGAGTAACGGCGCCCCGCCGTTTCCGATCCAGGCGGCAAACGCGGAGATCATCGTCACGATCGGCCCACAGATCCCCACGCCCGCGAGCGCAATGTCCCCGACGTCTGCAATATTTCCGATATACATGCGGTCGATAATGCTGTAGAGTACATTGACAAACTGGGCGAGCATTGCCGGAAGGGCAAGCCGGCGCACCAGCTGTGGGATGGGATCGCTCCCGAGATGATTGACTCTGACCGGATGTTTTCTCCTGATTTTCACATTGGCACCTCTTTTGTATTCTCTATTTCACACGAAAATCCCTGAAAAAATGAGATCCTTCTATCATATATCATAGCGTGCAGAAAGATATTAGAATCAAATACAAGAAAAGTCAAGACGGGAGAAAGTAAACCTGATCCAATCAGAAAAAATTATTTTCTGCATTTGCAAGAATCTGATACAATGTACGCGAAGGCAAAAGTGAGCATGGAGCAAAGACGGACGGGCATGCTTGCATGCGTCGAACGGATATATGGCCAATCAGTTAGGGAGGAGCATAACTTGATAAAAGTAGAACACGTAAAGAAAAGCTTTAAGGAAAAAGAAGTTTTAAAAGACATCACATTTGAGTTTTTGCCGGATCGCGTCTATGTCATCATTGCACCGAACGGAACGGGGAAGACGACGTTCATCAATACCTTGTGCGGCTTTATGCTGCCGGACGAGGGTACGATCTCTTTTTCGGACGGAATGGATGAACAGGGATTTGATGTGATACTTTCGGGGGAGAGAAATCTGTATGTGAAAAATACGGTGTATGAGAATCTGATCTATTTTAGCATGCTGAAGGGAATGTCCAAAAGTACGGCGGATGCCGCGATTGCCTGGGAAAAAGAGAAATTCCCAATCTATGAGATGGTGAAAAATAAGCTGGTCGAAACGCTCTCGTACGGGCAGAAGCGCATCGTATCGCTGATGTCTGCGGTTGTGACAGGCGCAAAATGCGTGATTATTGACGAGGCGACGGACGGACTGGATATTGATAACCGAAAGCTGGTTGCGGATACCATACGCAGTGTCCGTGATGGCAGAAGCATCATTGTCATTGCGCATGATTTCTCATTTGCATCGGATGTCGCAGATACGCTTATTTTCCTAAAGGACGGGCGCTTTGCAGAAGTCGTGGAGAATGGAAGAGAGGAAGAAATCGGGCAGATTTATAAGAAACTGTATCATGGGGAGGAGCGGGCAGATGTTTAGAATGTTCTGGTATGAGATAAAAATGGATTTTCTGCGGTCGATCCGTTACCGGTTTGGGATGATTTCCGACTTATTGGTGTATTTCGCTTTGTTTACGGTATTTATGGTGACGGATTCCGGAAATTCTTACGCACAAACCTACCATTATGGAAATTACAAGGAACTGGTGCTTTTGGGATATGTTGCCTGGATCTATGCAATCTCAGCAATTTCCAATGTCGCGGGATCGCTGCAGAGTGAGCTGACACACGGAACCTTGTACAAGAAGGTATCCTCAAAATATCCGTTACAGTATCTGTTTGGAGGATTATATGTCTCCTCGGTACTGCTTGAGACGATTACGATTGTGATTGTTGTAATCATTTCAAAGTTCGTGTGGGGGATTGAATTTTCTTTTCATCCGGCGTTTCTGGTGCCGATTCTATTAGAATCCCTCGGAATGTACGGCATAGGTCTGATTGTGGCAGGTATCGCAATTTACTTTAAGCGGACGGGAACGATCGTATTTTTGATACAGACCGCGCTTCTTTTTGTGACGGATACCGTGCCGACCAGTGATGCCATATTAAAGATTACGCATTACATTCCGCTGACCAGATGTAACGAAATATTGCGTCAGATCGCGGTTGGCGGTGAATATACAGGCATGCTGCCGGGATTGTGTATCGTGGCGCTGGTGTGGCTGGTGATAGGAAGCGTGTTCTTTGATGTGATGCTAAAGCAGGCAAAGAAGCGGGGAAATCTGCTGTTCTATTAGTGGACGGTCAGAAAATGGCTTAAATGCAGAATAGAACCTTATAATTAAATGTAGATATAAAAAAGACAGGAGGAAAGACGCCCTCCTGTCTTTTTCCTTTCTTCATCAAATCTTAATGAATTCACTTCTTTTAACTTCATAAACATTCCGCTACAATAAAATCAGAATCAAAAAGCGTCAAATAGCGGCAGGCGGCATGTGCGGCGCGGCTTGCGGGGAGTTTACGCGGAAAAGGGGAGAAAATGTACAACATACTGGTGTGTGACGATGAAAAGGACATCGTGTCGGCTCTGGAAATCTATCTGACGGCGGACGGCTATCAGATATTTACGGCATACAACGGAAGGCAAGCCGTAGATATATTAAATAAGGAAGAAATCCATCTCGTGCTCATGGACATCATGATGCCGGAGATGAACGGTATCTCTGCCATGGTGAAAATCCGTGAGAAAAGCAACGTGCCGGTCATCCTTCTGACGGCGAAGAGCGAGGACACCGATAAGATTCTGGGACTGACGGTGGGAGCGGACGACTATGTGACGAAACCTTTTAACCCGGTGGAACTGCAGGCGCGGGTAAAATCACAGCTGCGGCGCTATATGCAGCTCGGCGGCAGTACGAAGCAGGAACGGGATGTGCTTGCGATCGGCGGGATTGAACTGTGCGACCGCACAAAGGAGGTCACGCTCGATGGGGAGCCGGTATCGCTCACGCGCACGGAATACGATATTTTAAAACTTTTGATGGAACACCCGGGGGAAGTATTTTCGCCGAACCAGATCTATGTGCAGGTGTGGCGGGACAATCCCTACGGCACGGAGAATACGGTCGCGGTACATATAAGACATTTGCGAGAAAAGGTGGAGTATAACCCGGCGGAGCCGCGCTACCTGAAAGTCGTGTGGGGGCGGGGCTATAAAATGGAGGAAACAGTGTGAGAAACAGAAAAGACAGTGTGGGAGCAAAAGCGGCAGCGTGGGTCGGCATCACGCTCGGTGCGGTGGTATTTTTCGCAGGGTCTGCCGGTGTGCTGCTTATGGATCAGGCGGGCGTATATGAGATGTCGCGCGAACAGTTCCTTACAAAGAGTTATCAGAGTGTTGCAGATCAGTATGCCATCCGGGCACTGGATTACAGTGTGAACATGGAAAATGGTGCAAAACCGGAAAATAATCGGTGGAATGACACGTATTTCCGCTATGGAATCATTGAAGCGGAAAATATTGATTCCGTAGATCTCAACGAATCGTACACTTATGTGGAGCGCAATTTTGATGAGAAGGTCACAAGGGATAAGCTGTACTGCAAAAGCTATGACATCAATGAGGTGACACGCTACGATTACAGCATGACGCTGTGGGGCGGGTACAGCCTCTACACGGATGGCGGAGATTACGCTGCGCAGGTGGATATTGAGAAGCGGTGTTACAATGCGGATGACGGCATATTTTATTATGAAACGCCGGACGCATACATCCCGGTAAAACATGTGAGCATTCTGATGCTGTCGCCGGATCTGGCGACAGGCTATGATTACACGTATGACGCAGATGTAGGAAAATATCTGGATCTCCATGCGTACAGCGGGACCTATGTGACATTCGACGATGCAGACAGTCTGAGCGAAAACACGGGATTTCAGACGGTCGACTGGACGAACAGTGTGATTCTGGACGGAGTCACCTGCGGTGAGCTTGTGGGAATACCGGTCACTGTAATCGGGAACTCTGATCTGGAGCAAAAGGGAAGCGATGCCAGGACAACGTACCAGCTTACTGACGGCATGCTGCAGATGAACTACACGGCGGAATCACTGCACCGGAAATACTGGGTAGTCACGATTCTTCCGGAGAATGTGCCGCTTGGCTGGAGTGACGATTTGTTTGTGCAGGTGACGACGCTTACGGCGCTGATGTATGGCGTCCGCTATGCCATTTTCCCGATTCTGGCGGCGGCATTTGTGCTTGCCGTATTCTGCCTGGTGTGGCTGGTGCGGTCGGCGGGGCATCACGCGGGAGAGGACGGGATTACGCTTACCTGGCTGGATGGCATGCCGCTTGATGTGTATCTCGGATTTGCGCTGGTGGCGGAGGGATTTCTGTTTCTGATCCTGATGGAAGCTGTCAACGGCAGAAATGCTGCAGCGCCGATGCTTGTGGGGGTTCTGTTTTGCCTCATAGCGGGAGGATGGATTGCGCTTCTGTCGCTGTTGACCTTTGCTGCGCGCGTGAAAGCCGGGGCATGGTGGAAAAATACCGTCGTCTACATGGCGCTTAGCGTGGTCGGCAGGCTCTGCGGCGCGGTGACCCGGAATCTGCCTCTTTTCCTAAGGGCGGTGCTTGTTTTTGGCATTGCCATGATGGCGGAAGCGCTTGCCGGCACGCTTCATACAGGAAGCAGCATGGGAGCGGGCTGGCGGTTTGTAAAAGTCGTAGAGTTCGCATGCATCTTCTGGGGAGTTTTACAGATGAAGCGTCTCGCAGAGGGAGGCGAGCGCCTTGCGGGGGGCGATATGGAGCACCCGGTCGATACGACGCACATGTACCGGGACTTAAAGGAACATGGCGAGCACCTCAACAGCATCCAGACGGGTATGGCAAAGGCGGTTGCCGAGAGCGTGAAGAGTGAGCGGTTTAAGACGGAACTCATCACGAACGTCTCGCACGATATTAAGACGCCGCTTACTTCCATTATCAATTATGTGGATCTTCTGGAAAAAGAGGAGCTTTCCAATGAGACGGCAGAGGGGTATCTGGAAGTGTTAGAGCGCCAGTCAAACCGGCTGAAAAAGCTGATCGAGGATCTGATCGAGGCGTCGAAAGCTTCCACTGGCAATCTCGCCGTGCATCTGGAAAAACTCGAGGCGGGCGTCTCTGTGGTGCAGATCGTCGGAGAATTCGAGGACAAACTGAACGCCGCAGATCTGACACTGCTGATCCAGAAGCCGGAGACGCCGGTGTATGTGATGGCGGACGGCAGGCATTTCTGGCGCGTGATTGACAACCTGATGAACAATATCTGCAAATATGCGCAGCCGGGCACGCGGGTATACGTGGATCTGCGGGAGAACGGCGGGCAGGTGGAGCTCATTTTCCGGAATACATCGCGGTATCCGCTCAACATATCCAGTGAGGAACTTATGGAGCGTTTTGTCCGCGGGGACGAATCGCGCAATACCGAGGGAAGCGGACTCGGTATCTCCATTGCAAAGAGCCTGATGGAACTGATGGGCGGCAGCTTTATGCTCTATGTGGACGGCGATCTCTTTAAGGTTGTGCTTGGATTTGCACAAATGGAGGAAGAAAAAGAACCACTTGATGAAGATAAAAGCGGAAAATAGATACAAATGCAATTTTTCTGACACTTTCTGAAAACTTTGCTTGTTTTTTGATAAACCCTCTGTTACAATGCAAAAAAAGACAGAACCGCAGGAAACGGAAAGAATGCACACAGGAGAAAGACAGAAGGAAGGCGGTCTGTGAGGAAACTGTGGTTACGTTCGGAGGAAGAGTTATGAGAGCTGTGAAAAAGGAATGGTTATTAGGAATGTTGTGTGTGCTGTCTGGCGTGATGCTTATGGTGATGCATCCGGTACAGGCACAGGCAGGGCAGGCGGATCGCGCGGCGTACCGTGCGGTGTTTGACGCATCCTATTACAGTGCGGCGTATCCGGATGTGGCGGCAGCCTATGGAAATAATGCAGATGCGCTTCTGAACCATTTCATCAGCTTTGGCGTGAAGGAAGGCCGCAATGCCAGCGCGGAATTTAATCCGCAGGCATACAGACAGCGTTATGAGGATCTGCAGGCGGCGTTCGGCAGCGACATGGCGGCTTACTGCAGACATTATGTGGCATATGGAAAAGCCGAGGGCAGAAACGGCAGCGCGGACGGACAGCCGGTGGCGGCAGTACAGCAGGCAGACAGCCAGGCGCAGCAGACGGACAGCCAGACTGGGACACAGAACAATGGGACAGCGCAGAGCAGTGCACCGGCACAGAGCACGCAGCAGGCATCCGGCACGGTGATCGGTACCTGTACGACTTCTTATGTTGACAATATTCCGCGCGCAACAAACGTGGCGCTTGCGGCACAGCGCATTAACGGCACGGTGGTACAGCCGGGCGGCAGCTTTTCTTTCAGCAATACCATCTTACCGCGCACATCTGCGAACGGATATGTGACGGCTCCGATCTATGTGAGCGGCAAAAAGGGCACCGGCACCGGCGGCGGTGTGTGCCAGGTATCGTCCACACTGTATGCGGCGATGGTATATGCGGGACTTCCGGCAACGGAGCGCCATGCACATTCCCTTCCGGTAGACTATCTTCCGGCGGGACTTGACGCGACGATTGCAGGCAGCTATCTGGATCTGAAGTTTACGAATACATTTTCACAGCCGTTGCTGATTCAGGCATCAGCGAATGGCGGAACACTGACCGTGACACTCGTATTGCAGTGATTGCCATTGCACAGTGAATTGGCTGATACACAGTGAAACGGTTTTTATACAGCGAATTGGCTGATGCACAGTGAAATTGTTTTTGCACAGTAATGGTATCTGCGGGTAAGCAGGTGCTTGTATTCAAATGAATGGATTCATATACATTATTTTGCAGGGGATTGCATCTGCGCCTTAAGAATGGCTCTGAGGGCAGATCAATACCCTTGTTTTGGTGCCGTCAATGATGAAAATAAGACGAAATCTTTTTATCTCATAAAAATTATCACTAAGGAAAAAACCAAATCATCCGATATATTGACTAGAAAAGTTATTTTTGCGTTACAGAATAGAAAGGAGATGCCATTATGCGAGTAGAAGCGTATAACAGCGTGGCACAGATTTATAAGACAAACAGAGCAGCCGGGGCATCCGCAGTAGCAAAGACTGAGAAGAGCCGGGATCAGGTTGAGATCTCTTCCATAGGATATGATTATCAGATCGCAAAGCAGGCAGTAGCCGAGACTTCTGACATCAGAGAGGACAAGGTGGCGGCGCTCTCCGCAAAGGTGAAATCCGGCACTTACGATGTGAGCAACGAGGCTTTTGCAGAGAAGCTTCTGGAGAAATATCGTTCCTTTATGCTGTAGGATAAGAGAAATGAGGGCAGATTGTGGCTAGTTTAATGGAAGAACTTCTGGGAGTTCTGGAAAAAGAAGAAACGGAATATCTGACGCTGATTGATCTCGCGGATGTGAAGAGCCAGGCGATTATCAAAGCGGACATTGCGAAGCTTGGCGAGGTGACGGAGAAGGAGCAGGAGGCGGCGAGCACCCTGTTAAACCTGTCGAACAAGCGCACGCAGGTGCTTAATGACATGGCGACGGTTCTCGGGAAAAAGCCGGAGCAGATGACGATCAACCGTATGATCGGTTATCTGGAGAACCAGCCCAGAGAGCAGCAGATGCTTGCGGAGCGCCGGGACAGACTTTTAGAAGTGGGAACGAAGATGCAGACATTGAACCATCAGAACGAGGCCCTTTTAAAGCAGGCGATGGAGATGGTGGAATTTGACCTTACGCTGCTAAAGAGCATGCGGCAGGCGCCGGAGACCGCTAATTACAATAAAAACGCCTATAATACAGGAGACCTGCTTGGCGGCAGTGGATTTGACGCGAAGCAGTAGATAGAGCAGCACGGAGGAAGATACCATGGCAAATGGTTTTGGAACATTGTTTATCGGCGTGTCCGGCTTGCAGAGCAGCCAGAACGCATTAAATACAACGGCAAACAACCTTGCAAACGTAGATACCACGGGATATGTACGTCAGCAGGTGCTGTTTACCGACCGCAACTATGTAACCTTTAATGAGACGACGGCAGTCAGCAAGCAGCAGTCGGGACTCGGCGTTTACATCGGGGATGTGATTCATTCCAGAGACGTATTTCTGGATCGCTCTTACCGCACGGAGTCGGGACGGCAGGCATTCTATGTGGCAACTTATGAGGCGACCAACGAGGTCGAGACGTATTTTCAGGAGATGGAGGGACAGGCTTTCCAGGATGCACTGGAAGATTTCTGGACCTCTTTTCAGGAATTATACAAGACGCCGGATGACAGCGTGAGCCAGAATCTGGTCGTCCAGAAGGCACAGCTGTTCGTGAGCCGCGCGAATGCGGTTTATTCGGGATTACAGAGTTACCAGTACAACATCAATACGCAGATCAGCGACAATATCGATCAGGTCAACAAGCTCGGCGATACCATTCAGGATCTCAACCTTCAGATCATGAAAGTAGAGGCGGGCGGCATCGAGACAGCCATGACCCTGCGCGATGCGAGAGACCAGGCGCTGGATGAGCTGTCCTCCCTCGTGGATATTTCCTACAACGAGACAGCCGATGGCATCGTGAAAGTCAGCATTGAGGGCACGGAGTTTATCGATGAGAGCCGCTGCTACCACATCGAGAAGAAAACAGACAAGCTGACCGGTTTTATCACGCCGTACTGGGGTTACCTCTCGGATGTGAATAAGGGAAAATACGTCAATGTATTTGACTTTGGCAGCCGGGATATCTCCACAGAGAATAAGAACGATATGGGTGAGCTGAAAGCGCTGGTACTGGCGCGCGGCGACCATATCGCGAACTATACAGACATCGTGGGGCTGGATCAGGATACTTACAACGATTCGACCGGAATGTCCGTCATGCTGCGGGCAGAGGCACAGCTGGATCAGATGATCCACGGCATTGTGACCGCGTTAAACGATGTGCTTTGTCCGAATGTGACTGCGGAAGATACGATCAAGAATCTTACGAACGGTGCTGCTACAACGCTGGATGTGACGCTGGCGGACGGCTCGACCGTAACGTTAAATGCGAACACCAAAATTCTGGATGCAGACAACTGTGCAACCGGATCCGACAAGCAGCTTCCGCCGCAGGAGCTGTTCTCCAGAATCGGAACAGAGCGGTACACAAAGGCGACTTACACCTATCAGCCGGTAGATGAGAACGGCAACCCGAAAGTGGACGCCAACGGCAACCCGGTGACGGAGACCAAGGAGATCTACATTTACAATGAAGAGGACCCGAACGATACCACAAAGCAGTACACACTGCAGAGCTTAAGTGTCAACGAGGCGCTTGTGATCGATGAAACGCTGCTGCCGCATCTATGCCAGAACGGTGATGTCGATTATGCACTGGCAGCAAAGCTGGCCGGTGTGTGGGATGAGGAGCGGCTTACGCTGAACCCGAACGACACCAAGGCGTGCAGTTTTAAAGATTACTACAAAGATATGATCGGTGAGATGGCAACCTACGGAAATGTCTACAATTCCACAGCGACCAGCCTCACGGGAACGGTGGCTTCTGTGGACAATCAGAGACAGCAGGTCATCGGCGTATCTTCCGATGAGGAGCTGACCTACATGATCAAGTATCAGAATGCTTACAATGCAGCCAGCCGTTTCATCAATGTGGTCAATGAGATGATCGAACATCTGCTGACCCAGCTTGGATAATTGAGCGCGTAAAAAGAAAGAGAGGGTGTTACATGCCATCTACATTTTTTGGTTTAAATATTGCATCATCAGGCTTAAGTGCCTATCAGGTCGCACTGAATACAACGGCTAACAATATTGCAAACGTGCAGACGACCGGCTACTCCAGACAGCAGTCGAACCGTGTGGCATCGGATGCGCTTTTGGTGCACCAGCAGTACGGAGCTGTGGGAACCGGTGTTACAACCGTGTCCGTCAAGCAGATCCGAAATCAGTATTACGATACAAAATACTGGTACAATCAGTCATCGGTCGGACTGTATGAGACAAAATTGAGCTACTTACAGCAGATCGAGAACTATTTTATCGATGACAGCTCCTCCAAAGGCTTTACGACGATCCTGAACACGATGTTCAATTCACTGGATACATTGAAGAACAATGCATCGGATGTCAACACCCGTCAGCAGTTTATTGGAAGCGCACAGAATCTGGCAACCTACTTCAACAGCGTGTCGGAGGGACTGACTGATATCCAGAAAGGGACGAACGATGAGATCAAATCCACGGTCCAGAATATCAACGCGATCGCGGAGAAGATAGCGGTATTGAACAAGCAGATCAACGTCATTGAGATTCAGGGCGGCTACGCAAACGAGCTGCGCGACCAGCGTGCGCTGTTGATTGATGAGCTGTCCGAGATTGTGCCGACTGAGGTTTCCGAGGTGCCGATCACGGATACAAACCATCCGGACGAGCCGACAGGCGCCAATTACTACACTGTAAAAATCGGCGGTCAGGTGCTTGTAGATACCTACAATTACGAGACACTCGAGTGCAAGGCGAGAGATTATAAGGTCAATCAGACAGATGCAGCCGGACTTTATGATATTAAATGGTCGAAGACAGGCAATACCTTTAATGCGGGCGGAAGCTCGATGTCCGGCACGTTAAAAGCGCTGTTTGACATCCGTGACGGAAATAACGGCGAGAATTTCTCAGGACTGGCAAAGGTGTTGAACAGCACCGAGGTTCAGATTACCAATCCTTCCATCACGAGTATTGTGGGAGTCAGCATGCCGGAGGAAGGCATATTGACGATCAACGGTAGAGAGTACGCATATGAGGGATTTACCTTTGAGCAGGATGCGGACGGCAACATCACTTCCTATACCTTTAATATGAAGAGAGCGCTCACGGCGGAAGAGCAGGCACGTGTAGACGGACGCACGGCATCGGTCGGAACATCGATTGACGCGATGGGTATTCCGTATTATATGAGTCAGATGAACCAGTTCCTGCGCAGCTTTGCGACGGAATTCAACAATATTTTGAAAAAAGGTGTCGATCTGGACGGCAATTCCACCAGCGGATATGCATTTTTCACCGGTACAGACACCGTGACCGGCGAAGAGTTTTCCTTCGACGGCAAAGATGCGAACGGGAATGCAGTCAACGGATCTGGCTCAGACACGTATTACAAGCTGACAGCAGCAAATATCTGCGTGAACAGCATGATCGTCAAGGATCCGACCAAGCTGGCGACAACCGTTGACATCAACGGAAAGGGTGGCGTGGATGCGTACGATCTCGTGGAGGAACTTGCGACGTTAAAGAGCGGCAAGGTGCTTTACCGCGGAGGTACGGCGGACGGATTCTTAAAATGCATGATTGCAGATATTTCCGTGGACACCCAGCAGTCAGAAATTTTCAGCAAGAATTACCAGAATGTGGCGAGCGCGATTGACACGCAGCGTATGTCGATTTCGGGCGTTGATGAAGATGAGGAGGCAATGGATCTGATCAAATTCCAGAATGCCTACAATCTTTCTTCAAAGATGGTATCTGTCATGGCAGAGATTTATGACAGACTGATCCTTGAGACCGGTGTATAGACAAGGACATGAGGAGGAATCATAAATGCGTATTACGAATAACATTATACTTCACAATACGACGGGCAATATCAATGGAAATAAGGTGAATGTCAACAATCTGAACAATCAGATGACATCCCAGAAAAAGATTCAGAGACCTTCCGAGAATCCGGTCATTGCAGTGCGCTCCTTAAGACTGCGCACAACACTCAGCGAGATCGATCAGTATTACGAGAACAATATCCCGGATGCAGAATCCTGGATGAAAGTGACAGAGACGGCGCTTGCCAATATGAAGAGGATTCTGACGGACATCCGTACACAGTGTACTTATGGAGCGTCCGATCAGATTACCGCAGACGACCGCAAGACGATCTTGACCCAGTTAGAGAAGCTGCGGGATCAGGTCTATGCGGAAGGAAATGCAGATTATGCGGGACGTACCGTCTTTACCGGTTACCGCACGAATCAGAAGCTGACCTTTATGACAGACGACAATACGACATCTTACAATATCACACAGGGACTTTCCTATAAGAATCTGGAAGAGCACCGCTACTACAGCGATGAGGTGACACTCCCGACCACAGCGGCGGAGGTGACAGGCAACACCATCTCGAATCCGAAGCAGGCGACATTCGACCGTATCCGTTTAAGCTACGGCGAGATCGACAGCATCACGGACAAGGACGGCAATGCGCTGTCGGCAAACGGTGCGACCGGAACGCTCAGCTATTCCTACACAGATGCAGCCGGTGTGACACAGACGGACGGCGAACTGAAGGTAACCGTATACGATACGTTTGAGGACTGGGCAAAAGCATCCCAGACTGCGGACAACACCTACAATATCACAGACGGTGAAGCGGTATTTATTAAGGAGAGCGGTGAGCTGATCTTAAGCTCTGATGCGTCATCGACGATCAAGAGCGGCAAGGCAAGCCTGGATGTCAACTACACCAAGACCGGATTTAACAAGGGTGAGGTACGTCCGGAGTATTACTATAACTGCACCAACATCACGGATGCGGCAAAACCGGTGGAATATATAAAGTTTGAAAACGGCAAGGAAATCTATCAGGATATCAATTACGTCGTAGCGGCAAACCAGACCCTGACGGTCAATACACAGGCATCCGCCGTATTTGATGCATCGATCGGAAGAGATGTTGACGCCATGATCGAGGCGGTAAAGTTCGCGCAGGACGCAAACAATAAAGTCGAGGAACTGGAGAAAATGCAGAAAATGCAGGAGTATTCTTCCGATGACTGCCAGGCGGCACTTGAGGACTGGATCGCAGCGGCGAAGAAAGAACGCGATTATGCGGACGATAATCTGCAGAAGCTTTATAACAGCTACATCGGGAATTTTGACGATTATCTGCAGAAGGTTAATCTGGCGAACACGGACCTCGGAAGCAAGGGACAGAGCCTGGATCTGACCAAGAACCGTATGGCAAATCAGCAGACCACGATGGAGGAATTAAAGTCCACCAACGAAGACCGCGACCTGTCTGAGATCATCATTGACTATACGTCGGCGTACACCGCATATCAGGCATCCTTACAGGCTGCGGCGAAGATCAATCAGACAACATTACTGAATTACATTTAACAGACACCAAACGGGGAAGCTGGAGGAGAACCGATGAAAGCAAACACAAGACTTTTTGGGGAAATCGATATTGCGGATGATAAGATCATTACATTGGAGGATGGAATGATCGGACTTCCGGAATACCGGAATTTTGCATTGATATTTGATGAGGAAAAGGAAAAAGACAAGAGTTCCGTGATGTGGTTCCAGTCCATGGACGATCCGCACACGGCGTTTCCGGTCATGCAGCCAAACCTCGTGCGCCCGGATTACAATCCGATGGTGAACGATGAGATGCTTCGTCCGCTCGGCGGGATGACAGAGGACAATACTTACGTGCTCGTCACACTTACGGCAGCGCCGGATCCGAAGGATACCTCGGTGAACCTCAAGGCGCCGATTGTCATTAACACAGACACCCGCAGGGGAGCACAGATCATTGTGGAAGATGACTATCCTGTCAAATATAAGATCTATGACGTAGTAAAAGGAAAGAAGAAAGCGGAGGAATAAGGCATGCTGGCATTGACACGCAAAAAAGGGGAGTCACTGGTCATCAACAATAATATTGAGATCACGGTGTTAGAGATCCGCGGAGATCAGGTCAAGATCGGAATCAGTGCACCGAAGGAAGTGCCGGTATACCGTAAGGAGGTTTACCTCCAGATTCAGAATGAGAACAAGGCGGCATTGAACGCAACAGATGCAATGGAGGCGTTGAAGAATCTTTTCTGATGCGGTTAATAAAAGCCATAGTTTCTCCGATATAAGACATAGAAAACCGGGAACATAGAGGAGCCATGTATCACACGGAGGTGGTAAGAGATGGAAATAGAGAGTATGAAGAGCGGAGCAGCAGCGTCGTATCAGGGAAGTGCGGCAGCGACATCCACAAAAACGCCGGATACTGCGGTACAGCCGGAAGCATCCACACAGGCAGGGCTGTCGCAGACAGCAGATAAGAAGCCCGCGGTGCAGAACTTTTTTACAGAGAAGGATCAGGAGGATAAGGATCCGTCCCAGGAAAAAGATGCAAAGCAGGGAACACAGTTAAAAAAAGCGGTCAATGATCTGAACAAACAGATGAAGAACTCGGAGGCGATCTTCGGAATTCACGACAAGACGAACCGTGTTACAATCAAGATCATCGACAAGACCACAAAGGAAGTCATCAAGGAGTATCCGCCGGAGGAGACACTGGACATGATCGCCAAGGTATGGGAGATTGCGGGAATCCTTGTGGATGAGAAGTTATAGAAAGGAACGGTGAGCATATGCCAATTCGTATTACCGGATTAAATTCAGGACTGGACACAGAGGCGATTATCTCGGCTCTGGTATCTTCTTATAACTATAAGACCAATAAGTACAAGAAAGCACAGACCAAGCTTTCCTGGAAGCAGGATGCGTGGAAGACGCTCAATACCAAGATTTACAGCTTGTATTCCAGCGTGGGTAATCTCAAGCTTTCCAGCGCCTACAATCTGAAATCTACCACTGTATCTGACACCACCAAGGCAACGGTAACGGCGAGCAACAGTGCACCGAGTGGCACGCAGTCGCTGAATATTATCAGCGTGGCGCAGGCGGGATATCTGACCGGCGGTCAGCTGGATAGCAGCGTGTCAACCAGTACCACACTGGCAGAACTCGGCTATACCGGTGGGGACGGTAAGATAAATTTGACAAAAGGCGACGGAACAACGACCTCCATTGAAGTGACACAGGGAACAACAGTCGGCAGTTTCATTGCGTCCTTAAAAGATGCGGGTGTCAGCGCGAACTTCGATGCAACAAATCATCGTATTTTTGTGAGCTCCAAAGAGACAGGAAAAGACAACGATTTTACACTTACGGGTGGCAATGCTGACGGTATCAGTGCGCTTACCAAACTGGGATTGAATGTAAAATCCGATGCAACCGATGCAACCTATACATCCTATACACAGTATTATGATGCAGACGGCAATAAACTTAACCAGAATATCACCGATGCGATTGCGGCTTACAAGGCAGCACAGGAGGACTACAAGACGAAGACGGCACAGAATGCCAATCTGACCGCATCCTATGGTTATGCCAGCGCTTATTCGGCAATGATGGATGCCTTAAAGAGCAGCGGACTTTCCGATGCAGATCAGAAGAAGTTGCAGACACTGCTTGGAATGACGGCATCCCAGCGTGTGGATTCCCTGATGGATGCAAACGGAAATGTTTATACGAAGTCGGATACAGACAGTCTCGGAAACACGATTTACAGCTATAAGGATGAGAATGGCGATACCAGTTATATCCGCAGAATGGTTACCTATGAAGATGGCAGCAACGTCTACACAAAGAATGAGGATGGTACCTATACGGACGGCGATGGGCATGTGTGGAAAGCGACTGGTGAGAAAGATGCCGATGGAAACGCAACATATTCTTACACAGCCGACGATGGCACGGTGAAGACCGCCACGATCAAGGAGAATACCAGCTATTATGAGGTAACTGCAGAAGCGCGCGGCACCGGTTATTACAAGTATACGGATGCGGACGGTACCACCTATACACAGAATGATAACAGTACGCTTGCGGGTTCGGACGGAAATACATACAAATTAAGCGATGGCAATCTGGTGCAGATCGACAGTGACGGCAACGAGGTTACAGGTGGCAAGAAGGTGGCTGTTTCTGACTGTACACAGAAGGAAATTGAGAAAAATGTGTACCATCAGAGCGCAGTGGCAACGGGTGTCGGACGTTCTGCAGATGCACTTACGGCATTAAAAGAAGCGAACAAGGACACGCTGACAGATGATTTTATCAGCAGCCTCACTTCAAATATTGAAAAAGTCAATGCATTTGAAAATGCAGAGGATACGTTAGACAGCTCTGACAGTGCTTCCAGAGCAAGCATTGCAGCAGCGGTAAAGAATGCCTATGCGGCGAATGGTTCGGCGGGGGTGACGACGCTTACTAATACCTACGCATCACAGATTACGACCAATAAGACCGCCATGGAGGCAGATCAGGAGGTACTTGATAAACATGCGGTACTGTCGAAGCTCGTGGCGATGGATGAGACTTCCGCAGAGTATGCAACCGCATTTGCAGACTTTGTGAGCCAGGTGCAGAGTGCCCATGAGATTCAGAACGGCACGAACGTAACGTACAATTCAGATGCTAAGAAGATCGATGGTACAGATTCCGAGATTACTTTAAATGGAATCAAATATACAAGTTCCATGAATACTTACTCGATCAATGGACTTTCGATTACGGCGCTGCAGGCAACCGGTGTGGGAGATACGAATGCGATCAGCATTACCACATCGACAGATACACAGGGAGTTTACGATAAGATTAAGGATTTCCTGACACAGTACAATGCACTGATCAACGAGATGACATCTCTTTACAATGCAGATTCTGCAAAGGGTTATGAACCGTTGACAGATGAAGAAAAAGATGCGCTTTCAGACACAGAGGTGGAAAAATGGGAGCAGAAGATCAAAGATTCCCTGCTGCGCCGTGATGAGAGCCTTGAAAAGATCATGAGTACCATGACAAACTCTATGAGCAAGGGTTATGAAGTAAATGGAAAGACTTATTATCTGTCAAATTTCGGAATTAAGACACTTGGTTATTTCAATGCACCTGAGAATCAGGAATATGCATACCATATTGACGGCGATTCCGATGATACTGCTACGTCTGGAAATGACGATAAACTGATGGCAATGATCAATTCAGATCCGGATACGGTGGTTTCCTTTATGCAACAATTGACATCTGACCTATATACGGCAATCGGTGATAAAATGAAGTCGTCTACTTTAAGTAGCAGCTACAAGGTATACAATGACAAGGAGATGGCGTCGGAATACAGCGATTATACGGATCTCATCAAGAAATGGGAAGAAAAATTGCAGGACAAAGAAGACTACTACTACAATAAGTTTTCCGCGATGGAAACAGCATTATCGAAGCTGAACAGTCAGACATCATCGTTGTCAAACCTGTTTGGAAATTAAACGGCATAATGCCGTGACAGCGTCTCTGCCGAATGTGTAAAAACATCGGCAGAGACGAATACATGTATGGAGGATAGTATTATGTTGGCGAATCAGGGATATGCAGCGTATGCCAATAACAAGATTATGACCGCTTCCCCGGCAGAACTTACTTTGATGCTTTATGAGGGGGCGATCAAATTTGCGAATCTTGCGATCGAGGCGATTGATGCGAATGATATTCAGAAAGCACACAATAATATTATGAAGGTGCAGCGCATTATTGAGGAGTTTCAAAGTACACTTGACCATAAATATCCGGTGGCAAAGGATTTTGATGAGGTCTACAACTATCTGTTGATGCGCCTTCGCGAGGCAAATATCAAAAAAGATAAAGACATCATGGAAGAGGTGCTAAAGCATCTTCGTACCATGCGTGATACATGGAAGGAAGTTATGAGAACGGCACATGCATCAAGATAGAAGCAACGGTGTGTCGGTTACAGCAGATTGACAGGAGCAGCGAATGGAGAAGAATCCATATCTTACAATCATGATCCAGAGCCTGAAGAAAAAAAGTGCGGTTCTGGATGCGATTATTGAACTGAATATACGACAGAAGGAAGAACTGGAGAATCCGGGTCTTGATCCGGATGACTTTGACGCCTGCGTGGAGGAAAAAGCAAAGCAGATCGAACAGTTGGAGCTTCTTGACGCCGGATTCCAGGAGGTTTACGATAAGATAAAAGCAGATCTGCAGACCAATCAGCAGGAATACCGCGAAGAGATTGCGGAAATGCAGGAATACATCCGCAGGCTGACTGATAAGAGCGCAACGATTCAGGCGCAGGAGGCGCGCAACAAAGATCTGATGACGCAGAAGTTTGCTTCTGTGCGCAAACAGGTCAAGGAAGTGCGTAAGAGCCAGAAAGTCGTCAATCAGTATTACAAGAGTATGATGAAGTCCGGCTATATGGAGCCGCAGTTTACGGACAACAAAAAATAATTGCGGATAGTAAAAAGATTTTTCTTTTTTCTATAAAGTATCGTGACTTTCGTCCGATATATATTACAAGTAAACAAGATAACAATTGTTACTTGAGGTGGAAGCTTAAGCGGAGCGTACGGCCGGGAGAGGCAGAAACCACATTACAAAGCACATGCAGCATGGATGCTGCATCATATTCAAGGAGGAAACAATTATGGTAGTACAGCACAATCTTACAGCAATGAACGCTAACAGACAGTTAGGTATCACAACAGGCGCACAGGCAAAGTCTTCTGAGAAGTTATCTTCTGGTTATAAGATCAACCGTGCAGGCGATGACGCTGCAGGTCTTACAATTTCCGAGAAGATGAGAAGCCAGGTTAGAGGCTTAAACAAAGCTTCTGACAACGCACAGGATGGTATCTCTCTTATCCAGGTAGCTGAGGGTGCATTAAACGAGACACACTCTATCTTACAGCGTATGAATGAGTTAGCTACTCAGGCAGCAAACGATACGAATACGACTGCAGATCGTACAGCTATCCAGCAGGAGATCAACCAGTTAGCATCTGAGATCACCAGAATTTCTTCTACAACCCAGTTCAACACCATGAACCTCATCGATGGTCACTTCACATCTAAGAGCCTTCAGGTTGGTGCATTAAACGGACAGGTTATCAAGATCAGCATTTCCAACATGTCTGCATCTGGTATCGGTGTTAACGCACTGTTAGTATCTACTTTCTCTTCAGCAGGTAAGGCAATGAGCTCTGTTCAGAAGGCAATCAGCTCTGTATCTGCTATGCGTTCTAAGTTAGGTGCATTACAGAACAGACTTGAGCACACAATCGCTAACCTTGACAACATCTCTGAGAATACACAGTCTGCTGAGTCTCGTATCCGTGATACAGATATGGCTGAAGAGATGGTTGAGTACAGCAAGAACAACATCCTTGCTCAGGCAGGACAGTCTATGCTTGCTCAGGCTAACCAGTCTACTCAGGGTGTACTTTCTCTGTTACAGTAATTGGAACTCAGATAGTATTACAAGTACGATTCAGTACAATTCAAAAGACCGACAGTTTTCTGTCGGTCTTTTGACGTAGTAGGGAGAAAAAAATGTCCATAGAAATTGTGAATAAGACAAAGCAGGCGATGGAGGAAGCATACCAAAATCGTGAACACGAAGCACTGCAGCACGTGGCAGAATTATTGCAGGAATATCAGATGTTATTACAGAATCTGGCGGATCAGGCGCAGACAGAGAAACTTCTTGCGCTGCTTCCTGTTGTAAAGATTTTAGTTGAAAATTATCAGATGCAGGATCTGCTTGGTATAGCAGATATATTATACGGAGGAATCCTGCCGGCGTTAGACGGTGAAAGCAGATAAGAGACAAAAGTGGAGAAGTGTACATGGAGATTTTGGAAAATAATAAAAGGGCATTGAAACATGTTATGCCGAAATTCCTTGAGCAGAGGTTGGCTGCTGCCGGAGTGAAGAATGTGTTTTTGGAGATGGCGGCGGATGGCGAACGGATTTTTGGAATAGAAAGAGAAAACCGGAAATGGTATTTGAACAGTCGATATGATACTGCATTCGCAGCAGCGGTTTATGCCGGACGGTATCAGATTCGCACATATGGAACCTATTTTGTATTTGGATTTTCCGACGGAAGACATGTGAGAGAATTTTTAAAAAAATGTGATGATACAAATCATATTGTGATATGTGAGCCTAGTGTGGAGATTTTTGAGGAATGCTGTGAGCAATTTGATGTATCGGATATTCTGGAAGATAAGAGAGTGCAATTTTATATTCCGGATGCAACAGACAGTATTGAAGATATTATGAAAAAAAACCTGCAATATTCAGATTTCACATTTACAGAATTCTGTATTTTGCCAGGATACGATATATTATTTCACGAGGAATGTGAAGAGTTTCAGAATTTGATCATTGAGCGGATGCGGGATGAGGCAGTAAAGAAGGGGACGAGTTTAAGTTTCCAACGCGTGATACCGCGTAATACGCTTTATAATATGAAGCATACGATTCGGACGAGAAACATTGGACAGATCAGAGAGGCACTGGAAGGATATCCCTTAGAGGACATTCCGGCAGTTGTTGTGTGTGCCGGACCGTCTCTGGACAAGAATATTCAGGAACTGAAAAAGATTCAGGGCAGGGCGCTGATTATCGTTGTAGATGCGGCACTTCGCGCTGTTCTGCGTGCTGGAATCCACCCGGATCTGGTGTGTACGGTAGATCCTAACCCACCGGAGCGTTTCTTCACAGACCTGGATTTGCGTGGGCTGACATGGTGTTGTGAAAACGCCTCCAAACCCGAAATTATCCAGAAGTACGGAGAGCGGGTATACTATTTCGGTTATTTTGAAAAAGGCTGGAATCAGACGATTTCTGAGATGCTGGGGTATGGTTTTCCGGTTCTGCCGACTGGCGGATCGGTGAGTTCGATTGCATTTGCAATGGCACTTTATTTCGGATTTCGCAAAATTGTATTTATGGGACAGGATTTGGCTTTTACCGGTGGAAAATCACATACTTCCGGAATTGAGGGAGCACTTGGCGATAATGATAAATACATTAAGAGCCGTTGCCTGATGGAAGTGGAAGGAATCGACGGAACAATGCTTCAGACGGATTTCCAGATGTGGTATTACAAGCAGTGGTTTGAAAAGGCAATTCGTGACGGTGGAGATCGAATGCGTGTCATTGATGCAACAGAGGGCGGAGCTAAGATTGAAGGCGCGGAGAATATGAAAATGTCGGAGGTTGTGGCGGGAGAGTGCCCGGCAGAGTTCGACTTCCGGAAGATTGAACAGGCGATACCGCCGGCATTTTCTGTGGAGGAACAGCAAAAACTGGAAAAAGCTTACAGAAAATTGAAACTTCAGGCAGGGGATTTGCAGAAATTTATCGAAAAACAGATTCAAGCGTTAGACAGTCTATGCCGAAAATCTGGCGGCGATACAGGGGTAACGGATAATGATGTCAGAGTGTTGCGGGATATGCTCGAGGAGAATGATATCCTGGAACATATGCCCTTGTTTGGTATGATGACCGTATATGCGCAAAAGGCAGAATATGAACTCGGTGATACGATTTACACGAAAGAAAACATGGGAATCAGAGATCTGGCAGAGCTGAATTTAAATTTGTTTTTGGGATACCAGAAGGCAGTGCAGATGCTGTTGGAGGATATAGAGGATAATTTGAGTGAAGAAAGTATTAGTGATAAAGGGGCGCTCGGCATATAATGTACTAAGAAAGGCAGCCGATGAAATCGCGGAGGGATTCCGTGCATATGGCTGCGAGACGGAAGTGCTTGATACGCAGGCAGAGGATTTCCTTGTGCGGTTGAGCGGCTGCCTGGAACAGAGAGAGCAATATGCATTTTGTTTTTCTCTGCAGGCAATCGGATGGGAACAGGAATGTACGGCTTTGCCGCAGCTGCGTGATATGCGGAGAGTGGGATGGCTGGTGGATGATCCCTTTTTTCATGAGGCGAGGCTGATTGGCAGCGTTGGAACGGGAGCGTATGTCCTGACGGTACAGGATGCGTTTACACAGCGGATCAGAGAGATGTATCCCAAGTTTGAAATGATAGAGACGCTTTACCATGGCGGTTTTGCAAGCGAACAGGTTCCCCGGTGGGAAGACCGGGAGATTGATGTATTTTTCCCGGGGAGTTATACGTCGCGCGAAGCTGTGTGGGAAAAATTAAAAAAGATCGACGGGATTATGGGAAGTATTGCACAGAAAGTGGCGGCGCGCCTGATTCAGAATGGACACATCAGAACATGGGATGAGGAGCTTCGCTGTTATCTGGAGGAAATACAGTTCGAGATGAGCGAGGATGAATTTCAGACACTTCTGAGAGCGTTCTATCCGTTAGATGAGTTTCAGCGGGTCTGCATCCGGGAGCGGATGCTGGAGGAGCTGCTAAAGGCCGGGAGACGTGTGAGTGTTGTTGGCAGAGGGTGGAATACCTATCAGGGAGGAGGCTCTGAAAATCTGGATATTTTGTCGGAGGAGGGCGTTGACATCACGGAAGTTATCCGCTATATGCAGAATTCACGAATTGTGCTGCACAATATCAATTTTGAGACGGGCATGCACGAACGCATTTTTACCGCGATGCTGGCGGGAGCTGTCTGTGTTACCAGTAAGTATCAATTACTGAAAAAATTTTTTGAAGACGGAAAAGAGATTGTCACGTATCCGGCAGATGCGCCGGAGCAGCTGCCGGTTGTGATTGATGAGTTGCTCTCGAATCCCGGACGTGCTGCCAAAATTGCCGCGGCAGGAAGGAAGAAGGCGCTACAAAAACATACATGGAAGCGGCGCGGAGAACAGATTGCAAAATGGATGGATGACGGGCTGAATTTTACATATTAAGCGGGAGATTACGACAGAATCTCTAGTATGCGGGCGATGCGATGCTGCCAGGTATGTGCCGCCTGCATTTTCCCGGAACAGTTTGCGATAATCTGACGGCGCTCATTGTCGTGCGCAAGGTAATAGTCTATTTTGTGTACAAAATCATCTTCGCTCTCATAAAAGACAAAGTCTTCACCGGGAACAAAATCATTAAGAAAATCTTCCTGGTAATTGCTCAGAAGAAAACCGCCGCTTCCCATGATATCCATACAGCGAAGCGGTATGCCGGAGTGAATGCTACGCAGCGTGATATTTAAATTGATGGAACTGTGCCGGAATACAAGCGGCATAACTTGATAATAATCGATCGGTCCGACAAATTCTGCTTTGGGAAGCAGAGGTGACGGATGGTGTGTATAAAGCTTCAGGGCAAACTGCTCGGAAGCTTTTTTTAGTAATGCAAGACGTTCCGTGGAAGTAATCTTGCGACACAGAAAATAGTTGGCGTATACATAAGAAAGGGTCTCTGTGCCGTCGGACATGGGCCGGTAAGGGCATACACGTGAAAGTTCATCCAATATATCCTGCGTCAGCAGATCTTCCAGGAAGAAATCGCCGTATACCTGGCGCTGGGCATTCATGATGGATTCCAGATAACCGCGCGTATAATCGGAGATGCCGTTTAAACGATCGAACAGATTGTGATCTTCGTTGTAAAGGGAGCCGACAAATGATACCTCCGCCGATACCGCAGAACGTGCAGATGCCGGGCAGGTCATTTGCGACAGCCGTGATACATTTGCAGCCAAAGGAAGATAATAGACGGTGGAAATCCCGGCATTTTTAAAGGTCAGATACGTCGCCTTATCAAAAAGAAAGACATAATTGCAGGGATTGATCAGCGTGCAGGAATATAAAGCTACCAGTGGGCTGTCATAGACGTAGGAAACATAACGGATTCCATGACGCTGACAGCAGGAGGAGAGGATAGGGTAATAATTAAAGGAAAAGACAAAGTCATACGATGCCTCCTGGAGCGCAACATCAAATGCGGCAGAAAAAGCAGTGCTCTGTCTGTCGTTGTACTCCTCGTGAAAAAAAAGGTCGCAGGCAATATTCATATCTTCAAACGCATCAATCATATCCTGCTTGGCAAATGCAGGCGAGTCAAAAAAAAGTATTTTCATGATATACCTCTTAGGATAGTCCATAGGCGAGAGAAATCATTGTTAACAAACGCTCCGGATAGTTGTGCTTCTTCTGGACGGTGAGAAGACCATTCTGTGCAATCTCTGCACGTTCTTTCTCATGCGACAGATAATATTCCGTCTTGGCAAGCAGATCATCCTCACTGACGTAGCAGTCAAGATCTTCCCCAACGGTAAAAAGATCCTCAAGTTCCGGCTGGTAATTGGTGAGGCAGAAACCGCCGCAGGCAAGTATATCAAAAATGCGAAGCGGCAATGCCGACCGGATGGATTTTGCGGTAATGTTCAGATTGATCTTACTGTTGGAGAAAACCAGGGGCATCTCGGTCAGCGTCTTTACAAGGCCTTTATTTTGGACGGGCAGACCGGTGGAATCACTTCCGGTATATAGCGTGACCGGATAATGATTTCCCAGAAGCTGCATGGTGCGAACACGTTCCTGCGCAGAAATTTTGGCACAGAGATAAATCTGAGCCATCGCAACGCGGTCGTCGCGGATGGATTTTTCCGGCGGAATGTAGAATCCGGGCAATGCCTCGCGAAATTCGGCAACGATAGAATCCGGCAGCAGGTCTTCCAGAAAGTAGCAGCCGTAAATGCTGCGCTGCGCATCCATGATACCCTCGAGATATCCGCGCAGGTAGGCAGAATCGGTCTGCAGACGATCATAAGGGCATTTCTCGGTGTACAGAGAGCCGACAAACGTGACATCACCGGCATATTTTGCATGCTCCGTAGGAGACGCCTTTTGAAGGACGCTGTGCCAGCGGGATGGATTGCTGGCAAGTGGCAGATGGAAAATGCAGCCGGGATTTTGGGGAGCAATCTCTTCATACTGGGCACGGTCAAATAGAAAAATACGGTTCCACGGATTGCTCACGGTGTCAGAATATAGTTCCATAACCGGGCAGTCGACCGTCCAGCAGAGATAGCGGATCTGGAAGATATTGCAGATTTCCGAGATAAAGGGATAGTAATTGATGCTGAACACAAAATCGTAGCTGTGTGCAAACAATTCATTCTTCAGAGCGGTAAGACCCTCCAGGGGACCGAGATTCTTATTGTAAATTTCCAATGTGATTTCTGTTACCTGATTCCCGAGTTCCCGAAACCCCTCGATAATATCAGGTTCGCAAATACTTCCATAGCGGTAAAATAACAGATTCATAGGTACCTCACTTATATTAAATGGATAAGGAATGACGTACATCCAGCATCAACGCAAGCCGCGCCTGGTAACTGTATTCCTGGCGGATTCGCTGATAACCGTTTGCAGCAATTTCCCTGCGTTCATCTTCGTGATGCAGATAATAAGAAATCTTATCAAGAAGATCAGCTTCGCTGTCAAAGAGGACAAGCTCTCTGCCGACTTCAAATAATTGCGGTAATTCCGACTGATAGTTGCTGAGCAGAAAACCGCCGCAACCGAGAACATCAAAAATGCGCAGAGAAGCGCCCGACTGGATCCCTTTTGCGGTAAGATTCAAATTGATTTTGCTGCATTTGAAAACTTTTGGCATTCCGTCAAGAGAGGAGGCAATTCCCCGCAGACGGATATTTTTGAGTGGGGACGTATCACTCTGCGTATAGAGATCCAGAGAAAAGTGTTCTCCGATGGAATTCAGCAGATGAATACGCTCCATCTCCGTACACATAGGGTTTAAAAGCAGATTTCCGAGCAGTGTGCGTTTATCCAGATCATAGCCGGGAGAAGGGGATACATCGATCAGCTGATCCAATGTCTCCATGAGATCTGGCGGGATGATGTCACACAGAAAGTTGTATCCGTAGACGAGCTGCTGCGCATGCAGGATGCCGTCGAAATATCCCTGTATATAAGAAGGAAGCTGCGTGCGGATAGCGCGATAAGGCGACTTTTCTGTATAAAGAGAACCGACAAAGGAGACATCGCAGTCATAATTTGCGTGATCCTGCGGAGTCGGTATAATAGAATCATAATGCGGAAGGTCGCAGCCGAGCGGCAGATAAAAAATATGCCCCGGATTTTTTCTACAAAACTCCGTATAGAGTGTATAGTCAAAAAGAAAGACATAATTGCTGTCGTATTGTAACGTATGTGAATAAAGCTGAATGACCGGACTGTCCACGATCCAGCAGAAATAAGGAACCTGCAGACGGTGACAGACAGTTGCAATCACAGGAATAAAATTAACGGAAAATACGAGATCAAAAGAATTTTTGCGAATTTCCTCACACAGCACGGCGTCGTATGCGTCGTCTGTATCCGGATGGGAAAAGGAACAGGACGGGAGGATAAGCTTGTGCCCGAGAAGGTCCAGAGCACGGATAATGCCGGGTTCACAGATGCTGTTGTGTTTACAGAATAATATGTTCATGAATATTTCCTTTCGGACAAAGCGCAAAATCTTTTCATAATTGCGGTTTTATGACATTTATTATATACTAAAAAACGGAAGAGTGACAAGTATATGGGACAATTTTAGACAGCGAAGGTTATGCAGAAGCTGAATGGTTCGATATATATTATAAGGCGGCAGGAGGCTGCAGGAGAAACAGGAGGTTGTAGAAATGTTAAACGGTAAGACAATATTAGTGACAGGTGGTACGGGATCTTTTGGCAATGCATTTACACAGTATGTGTTGGATCACTATACACCGAAGAAGATTATCATTTATTCCCGCGATGAGTATAAGCAGTTTATTATGGCGAACAAGTTCAGAAAATATAAAGACACACTGCGGTTTTTTATCGGAGATGTCCGTGATAAAGAAAGACTGTACCGGGCGTTTGATGGAGTGGATTATGTGGTACACGCAGCAGCATTAAAGCAGGTTCCGGCGTGTGAATATAATCCGATGGAGGCTGTGAAAACGAATATCGACGGTGCCATGAACATTGTGGATGCAGCGCTCGACTGCGGTGTAAAGCGCGTGGTTGCACTCTCGACAGACAAGGCGGTCAATCCGATCAACCTGTACGGCGGTACAAAGCTTGTGTCGGATAAACTGTTTATTGCGGCAAATGCATATGCGGGAGCAAAGGATGTCTGCTTTTCTATTGTAAGATACGGAAATGTTGCCGGAAGCAGGGGATCTGTCATTCCGTTTTTCCGCAATATTGTAAATGAGGGCGGTACTTCTCTGCCGATTACCGATTATCGCATGACGCGTTTCTGGATCAGCCTGGACGAGGGTGTACAGCTGGTTATTAAGGCATTGTCCGAGGCGAAGGGAGGAGAAACCTTTATCTCCAAGATTCCGTCCTTCAAGATTACCGATCTGGCACAGGCGATTCTTCCGGGATGCGAGATGCCGGAGGTGGGAATCCGCGAAGGAGAAAAGCTGCATGAGATCATGGTAACACGTGAGGATTCCATGATGACATATGAATACGAGAAGCACTTTATTGTGTATCCGCATTTCGACTGGTGGAGCAATACCAAGATTCAGGCGGGCGGCAAACTTGTAGAACCGGGATTTGAGTACAGCTCGGGTACCAATACAGAGTGGCTGAGCGTAGAGCAGATTCAGGAGCGGTTGGAAACAGTCAAAGAACATTAGTGGGTAGAAACACTCCGGAATGGAGACAGGGATGGAACAGAGAAATATTGTACTGGTCAGTGGAAGCGGTGTGTATGGAGCGGTCAGCAAATACATTACAGAATTTGCGGCAGCATTTCGTGAGCTTGGGTATCATACCGTGATTCTGGACGGAAATCTCAAATCATTTCGTGACAAATACCGGTATCTGAAAGAACACATTTCAATCTACGCGCTGGTAGACTGTCAGGCGATGGTTGCAGATGTACTTCCGGAATGCTTAGAGGATTCTTCAGTTCCACGGGTGCATTATCTGTGCGATCATCCGCTGTACCTGTACGAACGGCTTGAACGTCTGAATGAAAGTGATATTATTCTGAATGTGGATGCGAGGCATACGGCTTATCTGAAAAAGTATTATCCGCGTCTGGAACGTGTTGCTTATGTTCCGCTGAGCGGAACAGGGGCAGACATACAAAAACCATATCAGAACCGGGAAATAGGGCTGCTTTTTACCGGTTCCTACTGGGTGCCGCAGATGCCTGTGCACAAGACCGCGGAGATGGGATTTGCGGATTCGGTAAAGTGGTCGGTGCAGACCATGCTGACCGGTAATCCGTACCTTTCTGTAGAGGACGCTTTGGAGAAAGTGCTGGAAAGCTGTCAGGTTACGGTGGGCAGGGAAGAATTTGCTGCTATTTTAAGTGAACTTTCCGGGGTAGAGTTTTATGCAAGGGAATATTACCGGGACAGGATGATTCGCACCCTGCTGAAAGCCGGTGTGGATGTCTGGGTCTACGGCAACGGATGGGAGAAGCTATTGTGTCCAGGCAGAGAGCATCTGCATGTGATGGATGGCGGTGCCGAGGTGGCACGCAGAGCACTAGGAGAGGCAAAGATTGTTCTAAACATTATGCCTGGATTTAAGGCGGGATTCCAGGAGCGCATTGCGGCTGCCATGTTAAGCGGAGCGGTCGTCGTGACGGATATAAGCGATTATCTGAAAGAGAATTTTTCCAACGGCAAAGAAATGGTATTTTATGAACTGGATCATCTGGAAGAACTTCCTAGTATTATACAGAGTCTTCAGGAGAATCCCGTACGCAGTGAAAAAATTGCGGAAAATGGAAAGCGCGTGGCACAGAAACAGCATACCTGGATGCAGCGCGTGATACAGATGGCAGAACAGATCGAGGTATATCACGGAAAAACAGCGGACTTTGAAGCAAATGCAGGAGGCGAACTGACGGTTCCACTGTGCGAGCTACGTGAGTCTTACGTGGTGGAGGAGATCGGTGTACGACTGAGCGAAGAGATAAGCCGGCTCAACGATTTGGAACATTGCGGCTGTGCGGTGCAGGAGGATGTTGACAGACTGACAGGGTATCTGCGGGAGTGGGAGAAACAGCTGAGAGAACGGTGCGGGTACCGCTTTTTTTCGGGAAATAATCTGGAAGTATTTCTGGCGGACTGTGGCTCGGTGCGGCAGCTCCTGTTAATGGCAGATGGTATGTTGTGCGGTATCCGGGAAAAATATGACGCGGCTGCGCTGGAGGAGTTTGCATCCGGGCTTGGTGCAGGTGAGAACCGACTATTATATCAAAAGGCGGTGACCCGGCTTTTTAAGGAGAGATACAAGGAGAAGGAAGACCCGTGGATAAAACTGTGGAAACAAGATCTGGAAGCGGGGACAATTCTGCAGTCTTGTCCGGGAGCGGTCTGCGCCAGATATGAGCAGGCGGTCTCCGGGCTGCTGTATGATGCTTCCTGCGATATGTTTTATGTGATGATTGATGGAAAGCCGTTATACTATCCGCAGGAATTTTCCGACGAGCAGGTTCTGGAGAGATATCGGAAACTTTGCGAGGAACAGGACAGAGAGTCGGCGCACTGCTACAGGAACGGGAATCTGCAAATTCCGGACGGAGCGGTAATTATGGATGCCGGAGCAGCTGAGGGATATTTTGCGCTTACCGTGATAGAACATGCAAGCAGGGTATATTTGACAGACCGGGATGAACGTTGGAATGCTGCATGGCAAAAGACATTTGCACCATATCGGGATAAGGTGGTGTTTTTACACGGTGTGCTTGGCGGATCAGAAGCCGAATGTGATGTCATGACGATTGATGATATCATCGGAACCGGCAGACTGGATTTTTTGAAGGTGGATGTCGGAGGTGCGGAGCAGGAAGTTCTGCTGGGATCACAGAAGGTTCTGGGGAATGCCGCGGCGATGCGGTGTGTGGTTGCTGCCTATCATACACACGAGAGTGAAGCACAGATTGAGCATATTTTAAGAGAGAACGGCTTTCAGACGGACAGGGCAGACGGGTATTTTCTACATATGGATTACGAAAAGCCGGTATGGGAGAACGAGCTGCGGCATGCGCTGGTGTGGGCGGAGAGGAACTGACGGATGACATTTGAAGAATACAGGACACAGATTGCTGCATATGATTGCGCGACATATTTTGAAAAGTATCCAGAGATTGATACAACCCTTGAACATTTGGGACGGCAATTTGACCAGATGGAGCCGGCGGTGCGGGCGCATATGCTGGATTCTCTGGAAGTAGCGGTTGAAAATGTGCCGGACTGGATGAAGATTCATTTTCTCTCTTTTTGTATGGCGCAAAAGCGGGATCCATATATCACGGAAAAATTGTTGGATACGGTGCTTGCGGCAGATTACAGTGAAGTCGGGGAGTACAATAAACTCAGTCATTACTGGCAGATCACAAGAGCGGTATTTACAGACGGAACCTTAAAAAGTTCTGAGGTGGAAAGAAAGCTTACCGGATTATACCATACACTGTTTGAGGCATTTTCGACCGCGGTGGGAGTGACAGAGCGGTGCTATATTCCGAGGAAAGAGCGAAATCAGAATCTGGTAATAGTGTTTTCACCGCAGGTACTGGGCCTTGGACATGCGCCCACGAAAACGCTGCTGGATCGAAGCTACGTGCTGAAAACATTTCTTCATAAAGAAGTAATGATTGTAAATACGGCAATGTATATGACAAAAAAAGGACGCGCACCATTTTATCATATGCAGGAGGCAGAATACGCAGCGGAATTGTCAGAGCTTTCGTCACTGGAATTTAAGGGAGAAACATTTTCCTATATGCAGTGTCCAGAGGATATGCCGGATCTGCAGGTGATAGCGTCACTTGTGCAGCTGATTCGTGACAGACGTCCGGATTACATCATTGGAATCGGCGGGAATGATATCTGTGCAGATATTTGTGGAAGAATTGTACCACAAATTACAGTCAGCACCGTGTTTTCGGGAATAGCGACTTCATGCGGTGAGTGGCAGATGGTAGGCAAGAGGACGCTTTCCGGGACGGATGAGATGCGGCTGCAGGAATTAGGTGTTCAAAAGGAATGCGTCAAATGTGTTCCGTTTACTTTTTCGTTTAAGCCGCAGCAGGATCATTACACCAGAGCAGATCTTACCTTGCCGGAAGAAAAATTTCTTGTTGCGACTGTGGGATGGCGACTGGATGATGAAGTTACCGGGGCGTATCTGAAAATGCTGGAGGAGGCAGTCGGAGAAGAACCGGCGATACACGTAGTGTTCGTAGGCAGGTTTCACCGTTTTGGGGAGGCGCTTGCCGGATATCCTGTTCTACAGGCACATGCGACGAATCTTGGAGAACAGCAGGATGTGCTTGCGGTACTGGAATGTATGGATCTGTATGTAAACCCAGCCAGATCGGGTGGTGGAAGTTCGGCGGCAGAAGCACTCTCAAAGGGCTTGCCGGTGGTGACACTTCCTGTAGGGGATGTGGCGGTCGCGGCGGGAGAGATATTCGAGGTGGAAGATTATCCTGCCATGCAGAGACAGATTCTGCGCTATGCCGCAGACCACAGGTTGTATGCGGAGATGACACAGAAAGCCAGAGCGCGGGCAGAACTGCTGCTGGACAGCAAAGCCGGATTCGGACAGGCACTCATGGAGATAGAACAACAGCTGGAATCATAGTTTGACCAGGAGGGAAGAAATATGGAAAAGGCGATTGCAATTATAACTGCCAGAGGAGGCAGCAAAAGAATTCCGGGAAAAAACATCAAGAATTTTTGCGGCAAACCGATTATCGCATACTCGATAGAGGCGGCGTTAAAGAGCGGACTTTTTTCGGAAGTAATGGTGTCCACGGACAGTCAGAAAATTGCACAGATTGCGCAGGAGTATGGGGCAAGTGTACCGTTTATGCGCAGCGCGAAGACAGCGGATGACTACGCAACAACATCGGATGTCATTATGGAAGTCATGGACAATTATAAAAAACTGGGGAGAACGTTTGAATATATCTGCTGTATTTATCCGACTGCGCCCTTTGTGACGGCACAAAAGCTCATTGCGGCACAGACGATTATGGAAGAAAAACATCCTGTAATGGTAATGCCGATGACGGCGTTTTCCTATCCGCCACAGAGATGTTATGTCATGAATGATGATGGGTTTATGGGCTATAAATATCCGCAGTATAGCAGAACCCGGTCGCAGGATCTGGAAAAACAGTATCATGATGCCGGACAGTTTTATGTTTATAATGCGGAAAAATACCTTGCACTTCACGGACAGGTGAACGAAGGTGTGATGCCAATCATTGTCTCCGAACTTGAAGTACAGGATATTGATAACGAAGATGACTGGAAGATTGCGGAATTAAAATATCAGCTGATGGCATCAAGATAGTTTTTCGAGGAGCGTCTGGTACTGATCGACGATAGCGGTCAGCTGCCGATGCTCTTTTTGAATATTGGAGATGTAGGTGATAACATTGGTACCCAGAATCATCCCCTTTATTGTCTGTTCCAGAAGAGCCGGATAATACGGGGATTTTTTTGCATAGTTCCACCAGAGAGATTCCAGGTCATTGTGCAGATGATCGCCGTGCCAGGGCTTTTCACCCGTATAGTGGAGAAGCCGGACATTGTCCGGCAGAGTGGCGGCATGCAGACCGTATTGGGAAAAGGCAGCAGTCGCAGACAGATTATACTCCAGCGAATCCAGCAGCAAAAGATCTTCCCGGCAAATGGATGTACGGAAGATGTTGTGGACATCAAAGCTGTCTGCCAAAGCATGCCGGAAAACGGAAGGATAGTCCGGGGTATCATGCAGAAGAGGGAGATTTAAGAGCAGAACACTGGCGGAAATATTTCCGGACGCATCTGTGGTGCATGCCGCTTTTTTGCCGGCAAAATCCAGCGTATACAAAGGCATCAGAGAGGCAGTTGCGATCATGTCGGCTTCCAGATAGAGGATGCGGTCAAGCGTATCCGGCAGAAGTGCCGGCAGACATAGACGGAAACAGGTTTCCGCTGGAGCGGAAGTGTCTGTAAATGCTTCGGAAAAGGAGACCGGAACGCAGATAAAGTGAACATGAATATCATAAAGCTTTGAAAGAGACGAGAGAACATTGCAATCCTCATCTGTCAAATCTCGGTGAAGGACATATACCTGGAACTTTGCGGAATCATGTGCCGGAAGAGATAGCAGAAGGGTATATGCATAGGGAACATAGGCGTGACTGATGGTGATGGCAATATTCATGGAAAAAGTGTTCATAGGTATCTCCATTCTGACAAAAGATTATAATGTAATACCGGCATCGCTTAAAAGCTGATCATATTTTTCGATGCACGCGTAGAGGGCTTCGTTTTGTTCTAAAAGATTCGTAATGTAGGAATTGACAGCTGTGTTTGTGAGCGTTTCCTCCAGGGCTTCCTGAAGCAGCTCCGTATAAAACGGCGTCTGTTTTGCGTAATCCCACCAGATCTGTTCCACATTGTAATGAACAAAATTACCGCGCCACGGTTTGGAGGTTGCATAGTGAATGATGCATGCGTTCTGTTTCATGTCATCATAACGCATGGAATATATATCGTAGGCATAGCGGGCATTTAAATTGTAGCGCAGCGGATCGACAAACAGGGTTTCGGTGCTGTGCCGGTAATTTAACAAATCCTGATCCGGAAATTGTATCCGGTAGTCAAGCTTTTCTGCTAGGTCCATATAAGTCTGAAAAGAACAGTCAGTGCGGAGCGCGCGCAGGTCATAAAGGATGGTTCCGGAATTGAAGTAGGAAAATCCGGCCGAAAAGAGCGGTGCAAATAGTTCGTCCCGGTAATTTCCGAAGGGAGGTTCGTGAATGATTTCCGCGCATGCAGCAATCTTTTTCCCTTTAAGGTCGCAGAAATAAAAATCATCGATGGATTGATTGACGATCATATCGGTATCGAGATATAACGCACGGTCAACGCAGGATGGCATAAGATCCGTGATTGCGAGCCGGAAATAAGCCTCTGCGCCCCAGGCACTTGTTGCAAGAACTTTTTGGGGAGGAAGCAGTGCGTCCGGTACATGGATAAAGTGAAACGTCACAGGATAAGAATGTGTAAGCGTATCAAACGTCTGCTGATCTGCGGCGTTAAGTTCACGGTGCAGCACGTATACGTGAACGTCACAGGAGGTATGAAGCAAAAGTGAAGTCAGCATAACGTAAGCATATCGAATGTATTTCTGATTGATAGCTATGACAAGATGAATCGGTTCGGAATGCATGAGGAGATCCTTTCTGTTGGAAGTCTATATTTTAATATATCGGGAATGCATGGAGGAAAGTTAATATTACAATCTGAAATGCCGATATATTCATTATTAGACGGAAGAATGGACATGGGAGAAACGGAATGGTACGGAGATTAAAAAGTGCACAGGAGGGGATTCCCTTTCTGGATATTTTGCTGGATGAAACGATCTGTGAGGGGGAAATTCTGGCACCGGAAGAACTGGTTCGCGCGGCGGGGGGAATCAATGAGAGACTGCGGGCGAAGCAAAAATATGAACTGCTTCTTAGAATTGCACAGCAATCGCCAATTATTCTGGAGGAGATTCCTGCTGGGACATCTTCGGATGGATATGTAACACTCGGTGCGGAAGAAGCGGATGATTTTACGGAGCAGGGATGCCGGACAGACTGCTATGTGATCGGAAAATACAGCGGCGAACTGAAGGAGGCGGGCTGCTTTGATATGGCGATTATGGGTGTACTGGCGCAGGCGCAGAAGCAGGGATGTAAGGAGCGGATCGTGCCTTATCTGGAAAATATGGTAGCACACGGAGAAGACTACTATGTGCTGGATGAGGAAACGGAGCCGATATTGATTTATAAAGGAGATGCGGTGTGCCATAATGTGCTGACCGTGTTTGCGGAGCAGTTTGGTGCAGCACTGGAACGTGCAGGAGAACATGTCATTTATTATGATTTAAATGATGAGGATGTCGAGGGGATTCTGAAGTTCACTGGAAGGCATTTTAAGGCGGTTATCGGCGTGCAGTCTTACCTGTTTTCTGTGAAAATGGCAGATGAAGTGCATTATGTACATGAATATATTTATGGTCCAAAGTATAATTTTATATTTGACCATCCGGTATGGCTGCAAAAGCATTTACAGCACCATTATCCGGATTTTTATATTCTTACACTGGATCAGAATTATGCTGATTTTGCGAGAAGATATTTCGGAAAAGAAGCGCTTCTGTTTCCGCCCGCAGGAATGGAAGCAGAAACTGCTGAGGTGCCGGAACGCCAATATGGGCTTACGTTCGTGGGAACAATGGGAGATTATTTTTCACAGGTGCTGTGGATTCATGGACTGGAGCGTCCGAAGCGTTTTCTGGCAAACCGTTTTCTGCTGATTATGAGGCAGCAGCCGGATCTGACGTTAGAGCAGGCATTTGCCAGGGCAGTGGAACATCAGGGACTGAAGCTGACCGATCAGGAATTTTTGAACCATCTTAGAGAACTTTGTGTCACGGGATATTGTGTGATGCATTATTATCGTGCCAGAGTTGTGGAGACGATCTTAAAGAGCGGGATCCGGCTGGATGTATTCGGAAACAGCTGGAAGCTGTCACCGCTTTGCAGATACCCGAATCTGATCTGTCATCCGGATGTCACGGTGGAGGAGAGCCTGACAATCTACAAACAGTCCCGGATGTCCTTGAATGTAATGTCATGGCATAAGGGCGGATTTACAGAGAGAATGGCAGATATTATGCTGGCGGGAGCGGTACTGGTCACGGATGACACCACATATCTGCGCGGACGTTATGATTATGGTGATATGTTGATTTATCATCTGGATAATATGGATCAGCTGCCGGAGCAGATTGCGGCGCTGCTCGCAGATGAGGAGCGCCGGCTGCAGATGGCGGAACATGGAAGAGAAAAAACGGCACGGGAGCATACCTGGGACGGGCGAGCTGTGCAGTTTTTGCAGATTCTCAGAGAGCGGAGGTAAAAAGTTCAAACATGCGGGATACCTGAACGGGATAGGAAAAATTCTGCGTGACCGTCTGGTAGCCATGGTATGCGATATCTTCCCGTTCTTTTTCGTGCGAGAGATAGTAGGTGACTTTTTCTGCCAGATCATCCGGATCCTCAAAATATACGAAGTCCACATCGGGTGTAAAATATTCACAGAGCTCCGGCTGATAGTTGCTTAACAGAAAGCCGCCACAGCCGAGAATATCGATGGCGCGAAGCGGAATACCGGACGTGATCGACCGGAGAGTAATATTGAGATTGATCTTGGTGGTATGAAAGATATCCGGCATTTCTGCTGTGTAAGATACAATTCCCATGGGCGCGGCCTTGGGGCATAACGATGTATCTGAAGCCGAGTACAGTGCTACCGGAGCGACATTGGTGATGGCGTTGAGCAGAGAGATCCGCTCTTCCGAGGTAACCTGCTTCTGGATAACGCCGGTATACACATCTTTGGGAGTGATAAATTCCCCAGCAGAGCGGGTAAAGGGAAGTGCTTGATAAATTTCGTTTACGTGGTCGGGTGAAAGTGCTGCCGAGATCACATCTGCCCCCCAGACCTGTTTCTGAGCGGCAATGATGCCGTCAAGATATCCTTTCAGGTGTGGCGGAACATTCTTCAGGTGCTCAAAAGTCGTTTTCTCATACAGAGAACCAACAAAGGAGACCTCATGGCGATAAGTTGTCGGAAAGAACGTATCGCGGGAACCTGATAGGGAAAGGTGGCTTGCCAGACGGTCTGCGTTTATGGCGAGTGGCAGGTGATAAGCGTGAAGCGCGCCGTGCAGTAATGCATCCTGCTGCATCTTCCGGTCAAACAGAAAAATGTAGTTGCAACGGTTGCGCAGACTGTTGGAATACAGCGTCACATGCGGGCAGTCATATACCCAGCAGAGATAAGGAATCTGTATTGCCTCTGCAACATTGGAAACCGGCGGTATAAAATTAAAGGTAAAAATACAGTCAAAGGATTGGCTGGCAAACACCTGCTGCAGACTGGGAATCAGTGCATCTGAAAAGTAGAAGGATAATTCATGCAGCTGGGCACAGACATTGTGTCCGAGTTGTTGAAGTGTTTCAATCATGTCTGAGGCAGAGTTTTCTGTCCAGCTTAAATAAAGTATATTCATAGATAATGGAAGCCTTTCGGAAAATGTATGATGAAAGCTGACTTAGGTTGCCTGCAGACAGAGCATACAGTATAATAGATTAAAGAGATTATAAGATAAGAACGGTTATTTTTCAATAAATTTTACAGAGGACAATATGCAGAGCAGAGAAACAAACGAGGAATTTGCAAGGGAACAGGAAAACGCCAATAAAGGCTGGGAAACATGCTATGGCGCAGCGCTTAAGGCACGCCTGAAATGGATCGATCAGATGCTGATGGAGGGAACAGACGAGGCGCATGAGAAGCTGCTTGCTTTTTTTGCAGATGAGAAAGAGATTGCGCCATACGGGAACAGAAGCAATGCCATGATCGAGATGATCGTTATTATGGACATTTATAAGGCGGAAGTGGAAATGGGGGAAGCCCATACCATCTTTGACAGGAAGATAGAGGGCAGACGGATGGGAGAAACAGAGCTGACCGCATATATGCGGGCATTCCGGTTCCTGATGTGGAGACTGGAATTTACCAAAGAGGCAGATGCAGGGGAGAAGCTGATTCAGTTTCTGAAAGAGAATCAGGTGTCGCCAGTGTTCCTCTGTAAAGCGGTAAACACAATGGCATCTGATGAATTCTCGATGCTGTGTGAGATTATGGAATTAACATTGGAAGCGAAGATGTTTCGACACACCTACTGGCTGCTTTTGAAGATGCAGAGGCTGGCACCGGGAGAGGAAAGTATCAGGCAGATGATAGAGGGACTGAAAGCATATGTGACGGGGTGAAGGTGAAGGTGGACGAAAAAAAATTTGCATTTATCATGTGTACAAACAATAAGCAGTATTGTCGGGAGGCACTGCACTATATAGAAAAATTGACGGTACCGGATGGATATATCGTGGAAATGTGCGTGATCGAGGATGCAGCATGCATGACAGAGGGATACCAGCGGGCAATGATGTCGTCCCAGGCAAAGTATAAAATATATCTGCATCAGGATGTCATGATTATTGAAGAAAATTTTCTCCAGCATCTGTTAGATATTTTTGCAGATAAGGAAGTCGGAATGATCGGCATGATCGGTTCGCCTGAAATGCCGGAGAACAGCATTATGTGGTATGGGGAGCGGATTGGTTGCATTTACAGCAGCAGTGCGTATCACATGGAACTGTATACGGCAGGTGAGGTAATGGAACCGTACCAGCAGGTGGAAGCGGTAGATGGGCTTTTAATAGCAACACAATATGATGTTCCATGGAGGGAAGATCTGTTTCGGAAGTGGGATTTTTATGATATATCGCAGGCATTTGAGTTCCGGAAGAGAGGCTACCAGATTGTGGTGCCGGCAATGAAAAAGCCATGGTGTATCCATGATTGTGGAGCATCTGATTTTCAGAATTATTTTGAGGAACGGAAAAAGTTTCAGAAGGAATACAGGGGCAGGTAGAATGAACGACAGGCAGATTGCGTTTATTATGTGTGTAAATGATGACAGGCAGGCGGATGAATCCGAGTTTTATATACGTTGTCTGGATGTTCCGGAGCATTACGAGGTAGATGTGATCCGGGTGCGGGAAGCGGTGAGCATGGCGGCCGGATATAATGCGGCGATGCAAAGTTCAGAGGCCAGATATAAAGTATATCTGCATCAGGATACACGGATCATTTCACAGACCTTTATCAGAGATATGATAAAGGTGTTTGAGGAAGATGCGGCGATTGGCATGCTTGGCTGCGTGGGCTGTAGAAAACTGCCGGCAAATGGTCAGGCGGTAGGACATTGGGATGTCGGTATGGTGTACCACAACTGTATTCCGGGAACGCTCACACTGGAGCAGGATAAAGAGCAGCCAGTGGAAGTGGAAGCGTTGGATGGATTGCTGCTTGCGACATCCAGGGATGTTCGTTGGCGGGAAGATCTGTTTGATGGTTGGGATTTCTATGATGTGTCGCAGTGTCTGGAGATGAGGCGGATGGGCTGGCGGGTTGTAGTGCCTTGCCAAGAGACGCCCTGGTGTTACCATGATAATTTTTACAGCAGAATGTTAAACTATCAGAAATATTGTAACAAAATGATCACGGAATACCAGGACATTCAGTCCTTCCAGGCGATGGATTACTCCGAGAGCAGAAAAGAACTGGAGCAGATCAAGGAGATTGCCAGAAAGGAACTGTACGAGCTTGTGGACAAAGGAGAAAAGGCGCAGTTTCTGGAATTGTTTCAGGAGCAGGAGAACCGGGGCTGGCTTCATCTGAAAGATCTGGAGGTGTTGGCGGATATTGCGGCGGCAGAGCGGGAAGCGGGAATGGAGCGGTTCTGGCTGGAAGGAGCATCGGGGGAACAGCTTCGCGGGAAGCTGCTTGAGCTGCATCGGATATTAAAGCGAATCGAATACCGGAAAGATGCAGCAGACGGCGAGATCTACAGGAAGCTGGAAGCTTACAGCACACCTGCGATTAAAACGGTGCTTTGTGCGTATACGGAGAGACCGCAGGCAGTATGGGATCGGATTCAGGAGGAAATGTGGAAACGGCAGAAGGATTGACAAGGGAAGCGGAAAATATCGGAAGTGAAGCATATGCACAGAAGCGGGAAACACTTGAAGAGGAGTGGCAGAAGTGCTATGGGGTGTTAGAAGAAAAGTATCTGCAGCTGATGAACAGAAATATCTGTCTGCATACAGGAGAAGGCTGGGAAGAATTAAAAATCATGTTCTCTGATGCGGCATTTATACAGACATTTGAGAAAAATGACTCCTTTTTGGAGATGAAGTTCCTTTTGGAGATTTATGAGGCGGAAGTACAGGCAGGTGTCCGGCATACCGTACTGGACACAGAGGCACAGAATATAGAAGAATTGTGGGAGCCCATCCGGAATCTGCGTTTTTCGCTCTGGCGGGTAAAGGCGGCAGGTATTCCCGAAATGGGGGAAGAACTTTGCCGCAGGATTCAGGAAGAGAATATATCATCTGTTGCGCTGCTTTTTGTGATTCGTTCCGCATTTGAGGAAACCAGTGATGTTTTGGCGCCGCTGGCGGATCTTTTCCTTGATCATCAGATGCTGGTATATGCGTATGAGCTTTTAAAAGAACTGCAGAAACAAATGCCGGACGTGGCGGACATAAGGGAACTGATAACAGAATTAGAGAGATATTTATAGAGGGAGTATGGACGAGCATAAGATATGTTTTGTTATGTGTGTCAATGATGATGCATATGCAGCAGAGGCGGTCTGGTACATCAGGCGGTTGAAAATACCTGACGGTTATTGTGTCGAGTGGCAGTGTGTAAAGGGCGCTGTAAGTATGACCGCAGGATACAACGAGGCAATGAAAAATTCAGATGCCCGGTATAAAGTATATTTACATCAGGATGTGATGATTCTGGAACCGGATTTTATAGAAAGGATGCTGCATATTTTCCAGGATCCCTCGATCGGGATGTTTGGGATGGTTGGTTCGAGAAAACTTCCTGAGAACGGTGTGATGTGGTATGCTCCCTGCGTAGGGAAAGTATATATGACGGATGTAAGAACCACACGGCGCAATACATTGGAAGAAGTACGGGGGGAGTGGTGTCCGGTTGAGATGATCGACGGAATGCTTATGGCAACGCAGTATGATCTGCCCTGGCGGGAGGATCTGTTCGATGGCTGGGATTTTTATGATGCGTCACAAAGCCAGGAATTTATAAGGCATGGATACCAGGTGGTGGTTCCTGCGATGGAGCGTCCGTGGTGCCTTCATGATTGCGGAAATACCAACCTGCGCAACTACTGGCATCAGAGGGAAAAATTTGTACAGGAATACAGGTGTGAGAACAAATATGCATCAAATGAAAATATAATATCGAAATTCCAAATTTGGCTGCTGGGATCGGAGAGGGATTGCAGTACGGTAGAACAACTTCTGAACTATGAAAAGGTGCAGGTTCTTGGAAGGCTAGAAGCATTAAAGGAAGAATGCGGGAATAGTGATTTTGTGATTGTCTGCTCCGCATATAAAAACTTTACCGAGCAGGAGTGCTTTGGAAAAGCCAGATTGATTCGGTTTGATTTTATGCGTCTTTTAAATGAAATCAGTCCGGAGACGGCTACGCTCTGCAGAAAAACACGGGTGGAAGTAAAAAGTGCAATTGGCGTAGTGTGTGGGATGAGTTATGAGCAGAAGGGAATTGAATATGAAAGTCTGGAACATAGGTTGATGTGCTTGGCAGGACCGTCTCAGGACATTTATACGGATTATTATCGTTTTATGTGGGCTTATAACGAAATTGTGAATATTCAAAACAGGAAAATAGAGTATTGCGTGATCGGCATGAATGATTACAGGCTTTGGTGGGACTTGTCACTCGGAACACAAAGCCTGAGAATGTTGGGATTTTATCCTCAGATAAAAAAAATACATTATTTGGATCGCCATAAAGATGTAATGCGGATGGAAGAAGAGATACAACTGTGCCGTACTTTTTTTCAAACAGATTTTTTGGAAAAGGATTTTCTGATGCGCTATCCGCATATTTATGAGATTTGTGAGAAAAAGGACACGCGTTGTTACTGCCCCACAGAGGAGCAGAAAATAAAGGATAAAGAGGAAATAAACCATATTTTTAATAAGCCGTATCCAGCGACTTATGAGGAAAATATGGGGATTCTGAATCGATGGTTTAAATTTTTACAGCAGAATCGGATAAAAACAGTGCTTTTGCAGATGCCGTTTCCGTCTGTTTTTAGAGAAAATGTTAATAAGGAAATGAAACAGCTGACGAAAGCCGTTATGCAGCAATTTTGCAGGGAATATGATCTGACACTATTGGATCTTGGAGCAAAACCGGAACTGTTTACGGATGAGGATTTTTATGACTGGTCGCACTTGAATGCATGTGGGGCAAAAAAGGTTACAGAACAGATAAATGATTTCTTTCGTAGTATGTAGCAGGAAGATGAAAAATAGAAATAGTGCTAATGTAATACAGAAAATCAGTCGATATATATATTAGCATAATTTTAGAAAGGAAGCCGGGATGGCTGCACCGGGAAACGGTGTCGGATGAGATCATGGAAGATAACAGAGCAGAGCAGATAGAAGCATTACAGGTGTTAGAGGAGTTCAATGGTCGTCTGGTAAAGAACATGGAGATCATTGTAAAAGAGTTATCAGGAGAGCGCCTGGATGATACAGACCAGTTTTTAAAGGGGATCATAGATGCGATCAACTGGGAGATACAGGTTGTAAACAGCACGATGCAGGTATTGAATGATGGAAAGGTGCGCGTGGACAAGGAGAGCTTTAATGCGGATATTGTGGCATTAAGCGAAGCGATCAGTGCGAAAGATGACGCGAAGATGGCAGAAGAATTTCAAAGAGTAATTCCTGTGTTTAAACAGCTGGGCGAATCTGTCAATGAAGTAATTAAATAATATTTGCCGTAAAGCCAGCTTTTGGAGAGTCAGAAGCTGGCTTTTGTATACCAGAGAAAAGGAACAAAGGAGCATAACGCCAGGATGGGCAGAATCTTATATTTTCAGTGGCATTCTTTTATGAATGCCGGAATGGAACGTGCATTGCAAAAGCTTGAAATAGCGTATGATACATTTTTTTATACATTCACGGATTGGGAGAAGGATGAGGAGTTCTGCTGCCGGTTTGAGAAAAAGCTGATTTCCGAAAAATATGAGAAAGTACTTTCTGTGAATTATTCCCCACTGATTTCCAGAGTATGTGAGGATCATCAGGTGCCCTATATTTCATGGGTCTATGATTGCCCTATTCATATCCGGGAGCATGAGACGCTGTATAATTCATGTAACACGATCTATTTTTTTGACCGTATGCAGGCAGAGACTTATCAGAAACAGGGGATCAATGCGAGACATTTGCCGCTTGCTGTTGACAGTGAGGTGTTCCGTACAGTATATATGACACCGGTAAGCGTGGAAGAACAGAGAAAATATAACACAGAGATTGCCCTTGTCGGGAAGCTTTATCAGACCGAATACCAGTATTATCTGCAGCCGCTGACGGAATATCAGAGAGGCTATCTGGAGGGCATTATTGCCGCGCAGTTGAAAGTATATGGAGGCTACCTGATACCGGAACTGGTGACGGAGGAGCTTTTGTTGGATCTGAACCGCTCCTATGCAAAGGCAAGTGGTGATAAGGTTCAGGTTACCAGAAGGGAACTGGAGTATATGCTGGCATGTGAGACAACAGGCAGAGAGCGTTTTGTGATACTTGGATTATTGTCACAGCATTTTAAAACCGCGCTGTGGTCGAATGAAAAGGATGAAAGGCTGACACACGTGACACATAACGGATATGCAGATTATTATAAGCAGATGCCGTACATTTTCCACAATGCGAAAATAAACCTTAACATTGCACTGCGGGCAATCCAGACAGGAATTCCGCTCCGGGTGCTGGATATCATGGGGTGCGGTGGGTTTGTTCTCACCAGCTACCGGGAAGAGATTGCTGAGCATTTCGTCAATGGGGAGGAATGTGTAATCTATGAAAATCTGGAAGATATGTATGCAAAAGCAAAATTTTATCTGGAGCATGAAGAGGAGCGGCAAAGGATTGCGATAAGCGGGTTCGAAAAGGTAAGGAGAGACTTTACATTTGATAACGCGCTGAGACGGATTCTGGGTTAAAACAAAAGAAACAGAACGAATGAAAAAGGAGAAGCAATGAAAGTCATTATTGTTGCATATAATCAGTTTGAATTATTACAGATGGAGATAGAAGCACTTCGGCTGCTTGCCGGGATAGAGGAACGGGATCTTATTATAGTAGACAATGGATCAGAGGATGGGCTGCGCCAGTGGCTGGAAGAGCGGCCGGGAATGAATTATCTTATCTGTGATGAAGGCGGTGAAAGTTACAGTGCGATTGTAAACTATGCAAAGGCAGAATTTCAGATAGCGGAGGACATATTGCTGCTTAATCCGTGTTATATGATACTGCCAGATTCCATTGAGGAGATGCAGAGACTGCTGTATGCCGACAGGGAGATCGGTGCAGTTATGCCGAAGCTGATACACAATGGCTCCGAGACTGCCGGCAACTATACGGAGGCAGTTTCATACATACAGGAAGGGAAAATTGCGTCGGAAGTGAATTTGCAACAGCTGAAATTGACAGATGGCTGTGTGATGCTGAAACGATCCATGCTGGAGAAAGTGGGGATATTTGAGGAGAAGCTTTTTCTGGCAGAAAATGTGATGTGGGATTACTGTGTCAGGGGAATAGAGCTTGGGTATAAGCTGTTTGAATGTGGTTCGGCATTCTTTTACCAGATTGCAGAAAAACAAAAAGGGAAGGAAAACAAACAGCATGCATTGTCCGATCGGCGGTTATTGAAAGAAAAGTGGGATATGAATTATTTTAATGCAATTCCAAATACAGGATTGCTTTCCTATATCACAGAATCCCGGGAGACGCCGCTCCGTGTTCTTGAGATTGGATGTGATTGCGGGGTTAATCTGCTCTGGGTCAGAAATCATTATCCGAACGCTGCGCTTTATGGAGTGGAGATCAATGCATCGGCGGCTGGAGTGGCAAAGTGTATTGCAAATGTAACGGTAGGAAACATTGAGGAGCGCCAGATGGATTTTGGCGGAGTTACGTTCGACTATATCATATTCGGGGATGTTCTCGAGCATTTGAGAGATCCGGAAGGAACCTTGAACTATTGTAAAGAATTTTTGAAAAAAGGGGGAAGTATCCTGGCATCGATTCCGAATATTATGCATGTATCGGTAGTAAGAGATCTGCTCAATGGTAATTTTACTTATGCAGATCAGGGACTGCTCGACAGGACACACGTTCACTTTTTTACCTATAAAGAAATTCTGCGTATGTTAATGCGGACAGGACTGGAGGCGGTGGAGATTCGGATGACGACCAATGGCGTCAGCCAGGAAGACAGAGAATTCGTAAGTAAGTTGATGGAACTTTCGGAAGTGTCCGATGAGAGCATGTTTTACGCGTATCAATATCTGCTGCAGGCAAGATGCGCAGATGGAAAAATGTGTGACTGAAAGGTTTTGGAAAGCGGGAATGGAAGAAGCACAGGAATTAAATTTGAGAAAGGCTTTCTGGTCTGATTGCCGATTCTTGTTTCGATTAAGAAATGAAGATGAAGTTCGCAAAAATTCTTTTCAGACGTCGGAAATTCCATACAGCAGTCATGAGAACTGGTTTGCACAAAAATTGCAGGATTTCAATACAGTTATCTATATTTTAGAGAGAAACGGACAGGCAGTCGGACAGGTCCGGGCTGACAGGCAGGAGCGGACTGCAGAGATTTCTTATGCTCTGTGCAGGGAGGCAAGAGGCAGGGGACTTTCGCGCTGGATGCTCTCGGAATTGGAGAACAGACTCAGAGAAGACGGGTTCTGCAGTGAACTGTATGCGGAGGTAAAAAGCGAAAATATTGCTTCGCAGAAAATATTTCAATCTCTGGGATACCGTGAAAAAATAGAGGAGTATGGATTTTCTTACACAAAGCACATCCCCTTATTCAGTATTTTGATGTGCACCTATCATTCGTCAATGACATTGGGAAATGCATTGGACTCTGCAAGACATCAGACATGTCAGAACTGGGAACTGGTAATTCTTGATAATGGCAGTAAGGACGAAACCATTACTGTTTTGCAGGAATATGAGAGAATAGATGAGCGGATTCACGTGATCTATCGAGATTCTAATGTAGGATGGCGCAAGGGAATCAGCCTGTGCCTTGAGAAAGCATCAGGGCAATATATGATGTTTCTGGGAGCGGACGATTATCTGGCATCAGACGAAACGCTGCAGGAAGTAACAGACGAGATTCGAAAGAATCATCCGGATATTGTATGGACAGGCTGTGGGTTTGCAGTCTGGGAGGATGGGGCATACAGGATTGCGGAGCAGAAAATTCCGCCATACCGCATTTATGAGCAAGAAGATAAGTTGCAGATTTTTGCAGAACTGATGCAGAAGGTGTACTATAATTCGGTAATGCATTATGTGCGAATCGATTTTTTGAAGCAGTATGGCATTGACTTTTATGAACCATATTATGGTGATTGTGAGGGAATGACAGAGGCGATTGCAAGAGCCGGGAAAATGGTCGTTATGGATCGTATGGAATATGTTCTTACCACCAATACATCGCAGACGGCGACAAGGGTGTGCTTCGACTATGATACCGAACGGCAATGGAAAAGCATAAGACAGGTGCTGCCGGAGAATACCGAAGGAAAGCGGGAGATACTTTCATATGTGGCGGGCAGAGTGCTGGATAATCTGGTGGCGATCTGTCAGAGTATTGTGCTGGGTGCCCCCCTTACAGACCGTTATATGAATCCGATAGAACGCGGATTCGCAGAGCGCTTTCTCAGAGTTGAGAAGATGATCTCAAATAATGCCATGGCAGAGATGATGTACTGGGCTGGCAGGGAAAGCTATGCGGAATGTCTGCTGGGGGCTGCCGGAGTTGTCTACTGGAGCTTGAGAAAACAACAGGTCGTTATAAAAACGATAGACGAAAACAGCCGGTGGATGAGCAGATTTGTTCATCTGGCGATGCGGCAGGATGAAAACGGTGAGATCGTATGGAAAACATGGATTTCAAGAGCGGACGGGGAGCAGTTAAAGACACTGTTCGAGAGGAAAGAAAACCGTCACCTGATTGGTGCAGAATTATTATTGAGAAATAATGTGGAGTACGAGGAATCGAAGCAGCGGCAGGATATTTACGAGATGTTGAAAGTCTGTATAGAAAAGGGAGGCGGCTGTCACAGATGAAACTATATGAGAAAATGAACAGCGGGGTCTATGTGATTGCAGAGATGTCTGCAAATCATGCGGGAAAAATTGAGAATGCATTCAAAATCATTGAGGAGGCGGCAAAAGCCGGCGCGGATTGTGTGAAGATACAGACCTACACGGCGGATACGCTCACGATCGACTGCAGGGAGGAACCGTATCAGATCAAGGGCGGTCTGTGGGACGGCTATAATTATTATCAGCTCTACCAGGCGGCCTATACCCCGTGGGAATGGCAGCGGGCGCTGCGGGATAAGTGCAGGGAGGCCGGTGTGGATTTTTTGTCTACGCCGTTTGACCGGACGGCGGTGGATTTCCTGGAGGATCTGGATGTGGAGTTCTACAAAATCGCGTCCTTTGAACTGGTGGATATTCCATTGATCGAGTACACGGCGAGTAAAGGTAAGCCGATGATTATGTCCTGCGGAATGGCGTCGGAGGAAGAGATCAGGGAGGCGCTTGAGGCGTGCCGGAGGCAGGGAAACGAGCAGGTGGTGCTGCTGAAATGCTGCAGCCAGTATCCGGCGCAGTATGAGGATATGAATGTGGCAACGATCGCGGATATGAAGGAGCGGTTCGGCGTGCCGGTGGGATTGTCGGATCACTCAATGGGATCGCTTGCGGATGTTGTGGCAGTGTCACTGGGAGCGCAGGTCATCGAAAAGCATGTCTGCCTGGATCGGACGATTGACAACCCGGATGCAGCATTTTCCATGGAGATCGGCGAATTTGCGCAGATGGTGCAGGATGTGCGGAATGCCTGCGTGATTAAGGGAAAGGCGACCTATGAACTGACCGAACATGAGAAGAGCAGTTTAAAATACCGCAGATCGCTGGTTGCGGTAAAACCGATTGCGGAGGGGGAAGCTTTCACCGGGGAGAATGTGCGCAGCATCCGGCCTGCCATCGGTATCAAGCCGAAGTATTACCGCACGCTGCTGGGGCGCAAGGCGAAAAAGGCGTACCGCTTCGGAGAGCCGATTCTTCCGGGTGAGGTGGAGTAGACAGATGATTGTATTTCGGGTGGATGCGAACGAGCAGGTGGCAACCGGACATCTGATGCGAACGCTTTCGATCGCGTCGGCGTGCAGGAAGTGCGGGCTGACGTGTGAGTTCTGGCTGGCAGAGGAAAAAGAGACGGAGCGGATCGCAAAGGCGGGATTTCCCTATCGGATTCTAGAGACGCGCTGGGATGCGCTGGAGGATGAGCTTCCGGTCATGAAGCAGCGGTTACAGGCACAGCAGGTGGACTGGCTGGTAGTGGATTCCTACTGTGCGACGGTGCGCTATCTGGCAGAATTAAACCGGATAGTGCCGGTATTCTATGTTGATGATTTCAGAAAGGAACACTACGAGGTGTCGGCGCTGCTTCAATACATACCGTGCAGGGAGAGACAGAAGACGCCGGAGGGGCTGCATGAAAAGGACGGGGTACAGTACCTTACCGGACTTTTATATGCGCCGCTCCGGGAGGAGTTTTCACATCTTTCCTTTGATAAGCCGCGGGAGAAGAGTATTCTGCTCTCGACCGGCGGGACAGATCCTTACAATATGGCGGGCAGAATTCTTGCGTACGGCACACAGATGCAGGAATTGCAGGAGTATCTGTGGCATGTGATTGTCGGCAGTATGAATCGGAATGAGGATATGCTGCGTGAACTGGCGGCAGAGAACCCGAAGATCATACTTCACAAGAATATTCCCGATATGTGGCGCTACATGCAGCAGTGCGAGGCGGCGGTCTCGGCGGGCGGCACAACACTTCTGGAACTGTGCGCCTGCGGGATTCCGACGGTCTGCTTTGCATTTGCGGATAATCAGCTGGAATTTGCGGAAGAGATGGCAGAACACAACCTGTTAATCTATGCGGGGGATGTGAGAGAAAAGGACGATGCGCCGCATGCAATCTGCGAAAAGCTGGTCTGCTATACGAAAGACGCCGGGAAGAGGGCGCTGAGCTTTGAGCGGATGAGAAGGCTGGTGGACGGAAAAGGCGCAGAGCGGATTGCGGCATTTTTGCAGCAGTATAAAAGAGATGTATGAGGTAGAAAATCATGCCGGTAGAGGACAGAAAAGACACAATCGCATTCATTATATGCGTGAATAATGAGCTGTATTTTGAAGAGTGCAGGTATTACATAGAGCATCTGGAAGTTTCGGCGGGATATGACATAGATGTGATCGGCATCTGGGAGGCGGATTCCATGTGCGCGGCGTACAATCTGGGGATGCGAAGTAGCGATGCAAAATATAAAGTCTATATGCATCAGGATGTTTTTATCCGCGACAGCCGTTTCCTGGAGAAGACGCTGCGTATTTTTAAGGAGCACCCAAAGACGGGGATGATCGGGATGGCTGGAGGAATCGGCATTCCGGAGAACGGCGTCGTCTATTCTTCCTGGAATGTGGGAAAAGTGGACTGCAGGGAGCCGGATCTTTCCTATGTCCTGCTGTGCGGGCCGAACCAGACCAAGGATCAGACCGTCGATGCGGTGGACGGGCTGCTGATGATGACGCAGTATGATTTGCCGTGGAGAGAGGATCTGTTTTCGGATTTTGATTTCTATGATGTGTCGCAGGCGTTTGAATTCCGCAGGGCAGGCTATGAGATTGTGGTGCCTTATCAGGAAGAACCCTGGGTGGTGCACGACTGCGGATTCGCAAAGCTCACCAATTATGACAAGAACCGGAAAATCTGTATGGAAGAGTATCCGGAATTTTTCAACGTTCCGGAGGGGGAGGAGCTGTTCTCGAGCGGAGAGTGGGATCAGCTGAGCGGTCAGCTGGCAGCGGCGATCCGCAGGATGATAGACCAGGGGCAATGGGACGAGGCCAGTCAGGCCATCGGGATCTATCATCAGAGCCAGATGAAGAGCTCCGAGCTGGAGATGCTTGCGATTATCTGTGAGATTGAGCAGACGGATCGCAGGGTAAGCAAAAGATCGTCGTTTCTGGCACAGGCGGGCAGCTGTGAAGCGATATGCCGGACCTATCTCTCGGTACGCTTTTTGCTGCATCGCATGGAGTTTGACAGACCGGCACAGGATTATCAGGAATTGATTCACGCGGTAGAAAGCGGTAACATATCAGTAGACGCCATTCTCATCCTGATCTTACATGGCGTACTGGATAAGGAGAAGGTTCTCGGACAGCTGGAGACATGGCATATGCCGGATCAAAAGAGCGCAGAGCGGCTTAGATCCTTTCACAGGCGGATGCAGAAGGAAAACAGGGGCATTCCGTATTCCTATAGTAAGAGGGCAAAGATGGAACTGGAAAAGTACAGCAAGGAGGAACAGTGATGATACCATACGGAAGACAGACGATAGAGGAAGATGATATTGAGGAAGTAGTAAAGGTGCTGAAATCGGATTTCCTGACGACAGGACCGAAGGTGGCAGAGTTCGAGCGGGCAGTGGCAGAGTATGTGGGCGCGAAATATGCGGTCGCCATTTCAAACGATACTGCGGCACTGCATGCGGCATGTCATGCGGCGGGAATCGGACCGGGGGATGAGGTAATCACCACGCCGATCACGTTTGCGGCATCCGCCAACTGTGTGCTGTACTGCGGCGGAACGCCGGTTTTTGCAGACATCGATCCGCAGACGTACAACATTGATCCGGAGGACATCCGGCGCAAGATCACGGATAAGACCAAAGCGATTATTCCGGTGCATTTGGCAGGACAGCCCTGCGATATGGATGCCATTCATGCGATCGCAAAGGAGCATCATCTGATCGTGATCGAGGATGCGGCGCATGCGCTCGGCTCGGAATATAAGGGACGGCGCATCGGCTCCATGTCGGATATGACGACATTCAGCTTTCATCCGGTGAAGCCGATCACGACAGGCGAGGGCGGTATGATTGTGACGGACAGTGAGGAATTGTACCGGAAATTAGTGCTGTTCCGCAGCCACGGAATTACCAGAGATCCAGACCTGATGACGAGAAATGAGGGACCGTGGTTCTATCAGCAGCTCGATCTCGGCTATAATTACCGCATGACGGATATCCAGTGTGCGCTCGGCTGCAGCCAGATGCGGAAGCTGGACCGCTTCCTTGCGCGCAGAAGGGAGATCACAAAGCGCTACGATGAGGCGTTTGCGGACTGCGCGAATATTGTGACGCCGTATCAGCTGCCGGAGACGAACAGCGGATGGCATCTCTATATCATACAGGTGAAGAACCACGACAGAAAGACCGTGTTTGAGCAGCTTCGGGAGAACGGCATCGCAGTGAATGTCCATTATATTCCGGTGTACTATCATCCGTACTACCAGGAGCACGGTTTCAAAGAAGTGCATTGTCCGGTGGCGGAGGAAGTCTACTCGCACATCATCAGCCTTCCGGTTTATCCGGGGCTTACCGACGAGCAGCAGGATACGGTCATTGAAACGGTGAAGCGGCTGACAAAATAGGAAAATTTACAAGCAGGAAGGATATTTAGAAAACACATGAAGATAGTAAGTGTAATTGTCCCCTGTCATAATGCGGCAAAATGGCTTCCGCAGTGTTTTTTGTCACTGGTGCAGCAGTCGATTGGAATGGACGCACTGGAACTGATCTTTGTGGATGACGCATCGGATGATGCAGGCGAGACATGGGCTCTACTGGAAGAATTTGAACGTGCGTATCCCGAAAGTATCATGATTATTCATCTGGAAGATAATCTACGCCAAGGGGGTGCCCGGAATGTGGCGCTCGGCTATGCAACGGGAGAGTATCTGGCGTTTGTCGATGCGGATGATTTTGTGGAGGGGGATTTTTTTGAGAAAGTATATCGGCGCGCCATAGAGCGTGATGCGGATATTGTACAGTTTGATTATGTGTATTATACGGAAAGGCTCGGGAAAGTGGCATCAGGCAGAAAGACTGTGGAGGAGAGTATCCGGATTCAGACAAAGGAGGAGCGGAAGCGGTTCCTTGTCAGCGAGAAGATCACTTACGGATGTTGGAACAAGCTGTACCGGAGATCGCTTGTGGAGCGGGCGGGCGTCCGTTATGCAGAGCATGTCATTTATGAAGAACCGCTGTTTGTGTATCCGCTGTTGTTCTACGGAAGCCGCTTTGAAATCATGGCGGAAGCTTTTTACTGCTACCGCCAGAATGAGGTGGGAACCATGCGCCGGGATATGCGTCAGATGACAACGCTGCAGATGCATGCAGATGTGCAGCTTGCCGTGTGGCATTTTATGAAGCAGACGCCGTTTTTCCGGGAGTATTATGAGGAGATCAAGCTATATTTTCTGCATACGTATTTCTATGAGACGCTGCTGTTTGCGGTGCAGCGCGGATTTGAAGTGCCGTATTCCATGTATGAGACGCTGCGGGATACCGTGAGGGCAGAGGTGGCAGACTATCAGGAATCCCCCTATGCAGCGATGATTCCTAGACAGATGGAATTGTACCGGGTGGAGAATAATCGGAGAAATCAAGAGGAAATACGTTACGGAGTGCAGCAGCTTATGCAGAAAATGAGTGATACACATGCGTAGAATTTTTGTTTAAAAGTATTGGTGAATGGTTGTGTATAATGTATTCGGATGAGTGGAAAAACAATATGTTGGGGAGGAAGAGAAATGTACGAGGACTTAATTGCAAATTTAAATCCGAAGCCTCAATTTAATTTAAAATCGTACAAGAATGAAGATTTCTATTCGGAGGGAGAGATTGAGGATCTTATTATTAAGATCATTGCCGAAAACAAACCGGAGGACTATGGGGAGGCTGTTTTTCAGAATTTTAACTGGTCTACATATTACCACTTGTCGCCTGTAAGAAAAAATATTGTGAACTGGTATAAATTTAAACCAGACAGCAGTGTACTCGAAATTGGCTGTGGAATGGGGGCGATTACAGGTGTGCTCTGCGATGAATGCAGAGATGTCACAGCAGTAGAACTTTCAAGAAAACGTGCGACCGCGACACTTTTACGCTGCCGCGAAAAAGAGAATCTTGAGATTATAGTTGGAAATTTGAATGATATCGTCTTTGACAAGAAATTTGACTATATTACGCTGATAGGCGTCCTGGAGTATCAGGACTCTTATACGGAGACACCGAATCCCTACAGGGATTTTCTGATAAATATTAAGAGGTTGTTGAAGCCGGATGGCAAATTGCTGATCGCAATAGAGAATCAGTATGGTTTAAAATACTGGTGTGGGACGCCAGAGGATCATGTTGGAATACCGTTTGAGAGCATTAATCAATATAGAGATGTGGATAAAGGAGTAAGAACGTTTTCAAAGAAGTCACTGGAGACGTTGATAAAAGAAAGTGGATTTGCACACACATATTTTTACTATCCGTTACCGGATTATAAATTGCCTGTGATTATATATTCGCAGGATGTTTTGCCCAGCCGGCAGGATGCAGAGAATGTAGAGAACATGAGAGTGAATTATTCTGCAGGAAAGAGTACAGTGGTTGCAGATGAGAAGAGTCTTTATGCGGATATTGTGGAGAATGGAGTATTTGAATTTTTTGCAAATTCATTTTTGGTAGAGTGCTCAGACTGCGGTGATTTGGGGAAAGTGACATATGCGAAACTGCCTGATGAGCGAAAGGAGCAGTATCGCATACTGACACGCTTTACAAGGGAGCATACTGTCGAGAAAAAACCATTATCAAAAGTGTGTGAGCAGAACCACATGCGGCAGATGCTGAAGAGTCAGAGCATTTTCAGCAAAAACGGAATGAATATAGTGGAATACACTGCTGAAAATGGAATATTAACCTGTGATTATGTCCATAAGCCCCTTTTGGAGGATGTTATTCTCAAAGCATCAGAAGAGAGGAATGTCAGTGAAATTTATAGACTGATGGATTTATTATATGAGGAGATACTGCATTCTTCTGAACAAATTGCATGGAAGGATAATATATTATATACACTGGATATAGGTATAGAGGAAAACGAAAATTTATATGGTCCAATATTAAAATTAGGTTTTTTGGATATGAATTTCAGAAATGCGTTTTATTGTGATGGGGAATTGTTATGGTTTGATCAGGAATGGGTGCTAGAAGCTGTGCCGGCGAAATTTATTTTATATCATGCACTAATTGTATTGTATTTTTCATATCCACAGCTAGGACGGTTTTGCTCGTTTGAAGAAGTGACTGATCGTTATGGAATGCAGGATTCGATTGATGCATTTCAGAAATTTCAAAAGTTGTTTGAACAGTTAGCTTTGGACGATGCCCAGATAATCATGGAAAATGCATTTCGAGTAAATGGCAGAGCGGATTATATTCCGAATATAAAGAAATTGCTGTGAAACGAATAGCGGACTTAAAGTATGAAAGCGAAAGATTATGGATGATAGAAAAATAGCGTTTATTATATGTAGAACAGACAAGCGGTATTACGAGGAGTGTGTAAAATATCTGGAAGATCTTACCGTGCCGGAAGGCTATTGCACGGACGTATTATCCGTTGTTGATGTGGCATCAACAGCAGAGGGATATAATGAGGCGATGCAGGCGAGTGATGCAAAGTACAAAGTATATCTGCGTGAAGATGTCTTCCTGTTAAATAAATATTTTATCGCAGATGTATTGGATATTTTAGAGAATAACCGGCAGATCGGAATGCTTGGCGTACGCGGAACAGATAAGCTTCCGGAAAACGCAGACTGTAATGCAGCATGGAATGTCGGGAATATCCGGGAATACGATGGAAGATGCTTGAAAGACACATTTGAACTTCGACAGCCCGCGGCAAAGTATGAGAGTGTTGCAGCTGTGGATGGTGTGCTGATGGTCACGCAGTATGATATACCGTGGCGGGGGGATCTGACTGAGGGTTGGAATTTATATGGCGTAAGCCAGTCGATAGAAATGAGACGGCAGGGATATGAGGTTGTGGTTCCGAGGCAGGAACAGCCATGGTGCTATTGTGATAACAGCATTTTGAACAGCAGGGATTATGATATTTGCCGTGAAGGATTGATGCGGATTTATCCGGAGATATTCTCTGTAAAAGAAATCAGACAAGAGCGTGAACAACACCAAAAAGAACAGGAAATGGCTATTGAGATGAGGCAGGCGCTGGTGTGGCTGATGGAGATGCATTTATACGATGAGGCACGGGCTGCATTAGGAAAACAGAGATTTAACTGGATGCCAGATATGCAGGCACAGGAAATAGCGAATATGATGGAAATCTATTTTCTGGAGGAGGCGAGTGTTTCAAAGAAACACAGTAACTGGTTTGCACTGCAAAACTGGTCAAAGATATATGTTTCTTATCAGACAGTCCGATGGACGGTGTTGCGTCTGGGCTACGGAAGATCGGATGAACGGATTCCGGAACTGAAACGTATGGTGGATGCCGGTGAAATCAGCAAAGATGCGATCCGGAAAATAGCAAACGTATCTTTGCCTGATACGACGGGAATTTTTCGGTATTTTTGGACGGAAAAGAAAGAGCAGCCGCTTGTAAGCGTGTGTGTGCCGGTCTATAATGCGGGCGATTTTTTACAAGAGACATTGGAAAGTGTTTTAAATCAAACCTATACCAATATAGAGTTTTTGGTGGTAGATGACTGTTCGACGGATAACAGCAGGGACGTTATCACATCCTGGCAGAAAAAAGACAACAGAGTGAAACCGGTTTTTATGGAAAGAAACTCAAACGTGTGTGCAGCAGGCAATGCCGGATTTGAGAGAGCGAAGGGAACGTATGTAGCGATCATTGGCCATGATGATGTGTGGCGTCCGGACAAATTGGAAAAACAGGTGGCTTTTCTGGAGGAACATCCGGATACCGGGGCATGTTTTACCTGGGGAGAGGTAATTGATGAAAATCAGACAATCGTAAGCAAAAAAAATCGTCTGATATATCATGCCATGAATGCTGACAATAACAGCGCGGAGAACTGGCTGTGCCAGATGATTCTGGACAAAGCGAATTGGGCTTGTGCGCCCAGTGTGTGCATACGAAAAACGGTGTTGGAACGCGTGGGTTATTATCGTTACGGACTGGTACAGTTGCAGGATTATGAATTGTGGCTTCGTGTTTTATGCGATTCCTCTATCTATATTTTGCAGGAAAAGCTGACGTGGTATCGACGTTTTACAGAGCAGGGTAAAAATTTGTCGAATTTGCCGGCAACAGAGGGAACGGTAAACCGTCTGATGCATGAGATGTGGTGGAGCGTTTTTCATACGGTTGAAAAAATGACGGATGAAAAATTTTTACAGACATTTGCTGATGAACTGAGGTGGAAAGAAGCTTCTTCCCACGAGGAGGTTCTTTGCGAGAAGGCATTTCTGCTGTGGAATTTGGGAGGTTCGCGGGCGGAGAGTTATTTTATCAATCTTCTGGAAAATGCAAAGTGTCGTGATGTCCTTGAAAAAGAGTATCATTTTACCCCTAATGATTTTTATGTTATGAATAAAGAAGAATAAACGGTATTTTGCAAGATAGATTAGGAAAGAGAGAAGCCGGGATGGATGAGAGAAAAATAGATTTTATCGTATGTGTAAGTGAAAGTATTTGCTGTGAAGAATGTATGAGGTATATTTCAGATCTCATCATACCGGATGGATACCGTATAGATGTTTTGACAGTTTTTGAAGCAGAGGGAATGACTAAGGGATACAATGAGGCAATGCAGGAAAGTGACGCAAAGTATAAGGTTTATTTGCGTGAAGACACATTTCTGTTAAACAGAAACTTTATAGCGGATATTTTGGATATTTTTCAGAAAAATGACCGGATTGGAATGCTTGGAGTGGCAGGAACGGATGTACTTTTAGATAATGGGGACTTTTTGAAGTGGAACATCGGCAGCATAATGGCTTATGATGGAAGATGTATAAAAGATCATTTTGAGTTACGACAAACATCGGCGACATATGAAAAAGTAGAGGCGCTAGAAGGTACGCTGATCGCTACACAGTATGACGTCTCATGGCGGGAGGAGCTGACGGGATGGAGCTTTTACAGTGTGAGTCAATCCGTTGAGATGAAAAAGCAAGGGTATGAAGTTGTTGTTCCATATCAGGAAAACGCGTGGTGCTACCGTGATAATGCAATTATAAATGCAGAAGATTATGAAAAAGACCATAGTCAGATGCAAAAATTGTATCCGGAATATTTCCCGACGAGGAGAATGGGCGGAGAAGTGGAAAAATACCGGGAAAACGGCAGGATGGCGGAACAGATGAGGGAACTTCTGACCCGGTATGTGGAAATACATTTGTATCATGATCTCGGTAAGCTGCTGGAGCGGCAGAGATATAATTGGCTGCCGGATATGCAGGTACAGGAAGTTATGAATTTAATAGAAATATATTCCTTAGAAAAGATGAGCACAGAGAAGGTACATTGTAAATGGTTTGAAATGAATCATTGGAAAGAAATGTATCAAAGCTATCGGAATATGCGGTGGACGCTGCTGAGGATGGCATACGCAAGAGAGGACAGTCGCATTTCGGAGTTGGAAAAAGCGGTTGCTGCAGGTGAGATCAGTAAGGATGCTATTCGGAAAACGGCGGGCATATCCCTGAATGACACATCAGGTGTTTTTGGTTGTTTTTGGAAAGAGAAGAAAGAGATGCCGTTGGTAAGTGTTGTAATGTCAGTTTATAACGGCGAAAAATTTGTTGCCGAAACAATAGAGAGTGTTTTAAATCAAACCTATTCCAATATAGAGGTTATCATTGTAGATGACTGCTCTAAGGATGGAAGCAGACAAATCATAGAAAAGTATCAGAAAAAGACAGACGTGTCCGAACGATTCTGATGGACCGAAATTCCAATGTATGTGTGGCATGTAACCGGGCGTTTGCAAATGCAACGGGGAAGTATGTAGCGGTGATTGGGCATGATGATATCTGGGGAGCGGATAAGATCGAGAAGCAGATCACATTCTTGGAAGAACATCCAGATGTAGGTATATGTTTTACCTGGATAGAAGTGCTTGGGGAGAATGGAGTGCTGATCAGCAAGGAATATGAACAGCTTTATCATATGATGAATGCGGATAACTATACCGCAGAAAACTGGCTGCGCCGTATGATATTAAATAAATCGAATTGGGCGTGTGCACCCAGCGCATGTATCAGGCGGTCAGTGTTAGAAGAGACAGGATATTACCGGTACGGGTTGGTTCAGCTGCAGGATTTTGACCTTTGGCTTAGAATATTGAATTATACATCGGTTTATGTACTGCAGGAGAAACTGACATGGTATCGGCAGTTCGGCAGAAAAGGAGCAAATTTATCGGATCTTACAGGTGATAAAGGAAAAGAAAATCGTCTGTATCATGAATGTTGGTGGATTATATCAAATGCAGTCGAGCAGATGTCGGATGAAAAATTTTTAGAGGTTTTCTCAGAGGAATTGCATTGGAAAGAGGCTTTGTCACATGAAGCGGTAGTGTGTGAAAAGGCATTTTTACTTTGGAGGCTGGGAGGCTCGTTGGCGGCGCCATATTTTATAGATATGCTTGAGAAGAAAGAGTGTAGAGAGATTTTGGAGCAGAAATATCAGTTTACGCTAAACGACTTTTATGCATTGAACCGCCAGGCATAGCGTAAGAGGCAGGGAAGTATAGAAAATGGATGAAAAGAAGATTACATTTATCATATGTGTAAATGACCTCTGGTATTATGAGGAGTGTGTGAGATATATTAAGGAACTATACGTGCCGGACGGGCACAGTATAGATATTTTGTGCATTCAGGAAGCCGATTCCATGGCACAAGGATATAATGGAGGATGTGAAGCTGCGGATGCGAAATATAAAGTATATCTGCACCAGGATACGTTTATTACAAATCGCAACTTTATTTATGATATTCTTCATATTTTTGAGAACCGCCAGATCGGTATGATCGGAGTAGTGGGGGCGACAGAACTTTCAGACCCGATAAACTGGGATACCGGAAGCATGGTATTTTATAATCCGCAGCATGCACAGAATACCGATGGATTAAAACAGGATGTGGCACAAAAATGGATAGAGGTAAAAGCGGCTGGAAAATATTTACTGGCAACGCAATATGATATTCCATGGCAGGAAATGGATGGCAGTTGGAGCAATTATAATATATTGCAAAGTCTGGAGATGAGAAAAGAGGGATATCAGGTTGTAGTACCGTACCAGGAAAGACCGTGGTGCTATCATGATGGAGGCTGGGAAACCGGCACAAAATTTTCTGAAAAAGAAGAAACGTACAGAAATATAACAGTAGAACTAAAAGGGATGTTGCAGGAGCAAAAATTTACGGAATTAAATTATATCGCGGAGAACTTGCAGGACAAAAAGCTGGATAATATAGCGATACAGGAGATTATGGATCTGGTGGAAATCTACGGACTGGAAAGCAGCAGTGTAGCACCGGATCATAGTGAGTGGTTTGCATGTAATGACTGGAAAAAAATTGAGGAATATTATAGGTGGCTACGATTCGTAATTCTTCGTATTATGTATGAAAGAGAAGATGAGCGAATTGTGGAACTGAAAAAACGTGTGGAAGAACGACGTATTTCACGTGACGCGATCCGAAAAGTAGAGAATGTATGTATGTGTGGACCTAAAGGAACGCAAAGAGATCTGTTCGGTAAAATAAAAGAGGAACCGTTGGTAAGTGTCGTTATACCTGTGTATAATGGTGAAAACATTATAAATGAAACGTTGGATAGTGTTTTGAGCCAAACCTATTATAATATGGAGGTTATTGTAATAGACGATGCTTCTGTGGACGGGAGTAGGGAGAGGATACTGGCATATAATGACGATAGAATCCGATCAGTTTTTCTGGAAAAAAATCGCCATGTCTGTTATGCTGGAAATGAAGGATTTAAGCTGGCGTGTGGAAAATATGTGGCAGTGATAGGTCATGATGATGTCTGGGAAACAGACAAAGTGGAAAAGCAGATTACGTTTTTGGAAGAACACCCCACATATAATCTGTGTTTTTCCTGGGCGGATATCATAGACGAAAACGGACAGAACAGAAACAGAGAGAATAAGGAACTTTACCAAAGGTTTTGTTCTGGTAATTATCCCACAAAAAAATGGATTCGGAAGCTTCTCGAAAGTAATAATTTTTTCTGTGCGCCAAGCGTGTGTATTAGGAGAGAAGCGCTTCAGGAGAGCGGCGGTTATAGATATGCGTTGGTTCAACTGCAGGACTATGATTTGTGGCTGCGGCTCTTGAAGACGGGCGAAGTATATATTTTTCAGGAAAAGCTTACGCGCTATAGGCGTTTCTTTGAGAAAGGGAAAAATATTAGTGAAGACAACGCTGCAACCCGGATAAGGGATGCGCACGAGAGACAGTGGATTCATTACAATAACATAAAAAATATGTCGGCACAGGAATTTTTGGAAATTTTCAGTGACGATCTGAAAAATCCAGCAGCAACACAGGAGAAAGAAGTCCTGTGTGAAAAAGCGATCTGGCTGTGGAATGGTGGGAATTGTTTCGCAGAGGACATGTTTGCGCAGTTATTTGAGGATGAGGAAAGTAGAAATATTCTTGAGGAGGAATATGGGGTTGGCTTGAAAGATTTTTACGAGATGAATACCAAGCCGATGCTGTTTGACGATTCGGCGATGGACGTAATTAAAAACAAGAACAGGAAACTCAGTGAATATGAGAAGCGAATAGAACGTTTGGAGGAAGAACTATGCAAATTATAAAATATGCATTTCAGCAGCACGGTGACGAACGCGGGATGTTGGTGGCGCTGGAAGAGTATAATGATATTCCGTTTGAGATCAAGCGCGTTTATTACATGTATGATACCAAGGAAGGAGTTACCCGGGGTTATCACGCACACAAATCACTGGAACAGATTCTGATCTGTATTCACGGTTCCTGTAAGATTCGTTTGGATAACGGGAGAGAGAAAAAGATTGTTTCTCTTGAAAAGCCATATGAGGGTCTGTATGTTCCGAACAATATGTGGAGAGAGATGTATGACTTTTCGCCGGATGCCGTCTTAATGGTGCTCGCATCAGAGGTATACAAAGAAGAGGATTATATCCGGGATTACGATACATTTTTAAAGCTGGTGAAAGAGGGATCGGAGCATGCATGAGATATCATATCTGAATCTGAGAGGAATTCACGAAAATATAGAGGAAGAACTGGATCAGGCTTACAGGGAAGTGATGGATCGTCAATGGTTTATTGGCGGAGAGGCAGATCGCAGATTTGAGCAGGAGTTCGCAGCGTATTGCGGGGCGAAGGCATGTGTGGGAACAGGAAACGGACTGGATGCAATCCGCCTGATTTTACTTGCATATGGGATTGGAGAAGGGGATGAGGTAATCGTTCCTGCCAATACCTTTATTGCGACGGTGCTTGCGATTACATATGTTGGGGCAAAGCCGGTATTCGTAGATGCGGATGCTGACACTTATACGATGGATCTGACCCGGGTGGAGGAGAAGATTACTGCCAGAACAAAAGCGATTGTTGTGGTACATCTGTATGGACGGGCTGTAGATGTGGCACCGATCCGTGATCTTGTAAAACAGCATGACATCAAGATTATAGAGGATGCTGCACAGGCGCACGGCGCAGCAGTGCGTGGCGTGAAAGTTGGGAAGCTAGGGGATGCAGCTGCGTTCAGCTTTTACCCGGGAAAAAACTTGGGTGCGCTTGGAGATGCAGGAGCAGTTGTGACGGATGATGTGGAACTTGCAAGGAAGGTGCGGGCTTATGGAAACTATGGCTCCTACCAGAAATATTGTCATGTATACAAGGGCTGCAATTCCAGGCTGGACGAATTGCAGGCAGCATTCCTTTCGGTAAAACTACCGCATTTGGATGCATGGAATGAGGAACGGCGTAGAATTGCAGGAATTTACGGACGGCAGATTACAAATGAGAAAGTTGTGTTGCCGCAGATGCCAGTGGATGAAAAGGAACATGTATTTCATATCTATCCGATTCTTGTAAAAGAACGGGAAGCGTTTGTGGAGCATTTAAAAGAACATGGAATAGCAACGAACATTCACTATCCGATACCGATTATGGAGCAGCAGGCATATCAGGAGTTTCGCGGACAGATGCAGCAGTATCCGGTGACAAAGCGGATCTGCGCAGAGGAAGTCAGCTTGCCGTTATATCCGGGCATGACAGAGGAAGAGATTTTGCAGGTTATTAAAGCGGTAAATGAATTTTAATTAGTGGGGATGGAAGATGAAGGTAATTATACTGGGCACGGGCGACATTGCGCTGGAAGTATTAAGAAAATTACAGGATGATGTACGGATAAATGTACTGGGGGTTATTTGCGATGCGTCGGTGAAATATGAGGCGAATGAACAATATCAACAGCAGATAATGGCGGCAGGCGGAAAGATACTGGAGTTTCGGGAAGAGAATCTTACGCAGGCGGATATTATATTTGCGTGTGAGTACAGGAAAGCCATTGCAAAAGATTATGTAGAGCGCTATCTGTTTTTGAACTGCCATGCGGGAATTTTGCCAAAATACCGTGGATTTTCTGCAAATCCCTGGGCGATTATGAATGGGGAATCTGAGGTCGGTTATACCATTCACAGGATGGACGAGAAATTAGATAATGGAGATATCTGTTATATTGGAAAGTTTACAATTCAAAGACAGGAAACATATGCAGATGTGCATGAAAAAATATTTCAGGATATGGTAGCGCGAATCGGTGATATTTTATATGGCGTTTATCGAGGGAAGATAAAACTGCAAAAGCAGGAGACAACCGGTGTATATTGTAGCCGGTTCAATGCGCAGATGGGCGATTTGGGGGACTTCTCTGAAAATGCAGAGTATATGTATAATCTTTTTCGCTGTATGGCAAAACCGCATGGAACAGGAGTGTATTTTTATTACAAAGGGAAACGGTACAATGTTGGTGCAATGATTCCGGGGAATGATTTGCAGCTGGAAGATTATTTGGGAATTCCCGGTAAAGTGGTGAATTGTGCAGACGGGGCTATCTGGGTAAAGACGCGCGATAATGTAGTAGTCCTTTCTGAACTGACAGATGAGGACGGGGAACACATTCCGGTAGAGTATTTTAAAATCGGCAATAAGTTCGGAAAGTGAGATAAATGGTGGATATCAGGATTGAAAAATACCGGGCAGAGTATGAAAAACAATGGGATCAATTTATACAGGAGAAATCCGTAAATGGAACATTCCTGCAGGAAAGAAGATTCCTGAACTATCATAGAGAGGACAGGTTCAAAGATTGTTCACTTTTGTTTTTTGACAAAACAAATCTGATTGCAGTCTGCCCGGCGTGTGAAGTGCTGCAGGATGGGAAGAAAACGTTTTACTCACACAAGGGAAGTACATATGGAGGCATTGTGCTTGAGAAGGAGATGCTTCGTGTAGATAAATTTCGATGCATATATGATGCCTTTGAAGCGTATTTAAAACAGCAGGGCTTTCAGGAGTGTATATTAAAACTGACAATGGATCTGCTGTGTCAGTATCCGCAGGAGTTGATAAAGTTCTACTTATCGTATGCCGGTTATAAAGAGATAAAAGAATTAAATGTTTATATCGATTATCGTAAATATAATAACGATGTTCTGTCGAATTTTTCTAAGATGAAAAAAAGAAATGTTCGTAAATGTATCGAAGCGGGCATGCAACTGCGGGAATTACAATCTGAGAAAGAAATAGAGCGGTTCCATCACGTACTGTCAAAAAACCTTCAGAAATATGATACTGTACCCGTGCATACTGTTTCAGAAATGATTGATTTGAAAAAGAGGCTGGGGGAAGGTGTAATATTTTACGGGGCATATATGGGGGAACTGCTTGTTGCAGGAACGATGGTATTTGTTTTTGAAAAGGTAAGATGTGCACATACGCAGTATCTTGCGGCAGATCCGGACTACGCGAATGTGAATGCGATGTCGTTTATTTACTATAAAATGATCGAAATATACATGGAAAAAGGATTTCGATATTTGTCGTGGGGCACAACAACAGAGCATGGTGGAGAAGAGATAAATTGGAATTTGGCAAATAATAAAGAAGAGTTTGGGAGTCTGCATTCTGTAAATTCTATTTTTGAGAAAAGTGTGGCGGATATTGAGCAGAAGATTTGAAGAGGTAAGATGTATGGATAACAGGAACAGTGGAACGATTAAAAGAGCAATTACGGTCTATGTGCCGGGGAATGTATGTAACTTTAGATGTAGCTATTGTTATGTGTCAGAATGTCTGCGCGATGGACACGAGCAGGCAGGGCATTTTAACTATTCTGTTGAACATATGGTAGAGGCATTCCGACCAGAACGGATTGGGGGAAATGCGCATATTACGGTCATCGGTGCGGGCGAGACTTTGATTCCACCAGAGGTAGTACCGTTTGTAAAAGGGTTGCTTCATTTAGGACATGTTGTAGAGCTTGTTACAAATAATACATTAAATCAACGAATTGATGAATTACTAGATACACCAAGGGAAGATATTGGAAGATTAATTGTGAAGTGCTCGCTTCATTGGAAGGAATTGAAAAGACTTCATAAAGTAGAGGATTACTTTAACAATATAAAACGCATTATTGCAGCTGGAGCATCTAGTTATCCTTTTTTAGTTATTTGTGATGAATATATGAATGAATTGGACGAAATTATTGATATATGTAAGCGTGAACTTGGTGCGGTGCCACAATGTACACCCTGTGTAACAGCAGAGACACGTGCAGATTTTCTTAAGGGTGGGGTTGCGATGACGAGTCCGGCTTGTACGCCTGCGTTTGTGAAAGAAATAGACAAAAAATTCCATTCAAAATTGTTTGAGCAAAGTGTCCGGTTTCTTGATGTAGATGTGAAACGTGTTTTCTGCTATGCAGGTAAATGGTCGCTTGGAGTTGGCATGGGGGATGGCGTTATGTGTAAATGCCACAATGTGGGGATTCCGGGCAATTTTTTTGAAAATATAGAAGAACCATATATAGGAGAGCCTGTTGGATGTGAGTGTGGAATAGCAAGCTGCTGTTTACAATATGGGTTTTATGCACTTGGGTTAATACCGGAAATTCCGGAGGTGCCTACATATACAGAAATGGTATGTGGTGGCAGGGAGCATCTTTTTTCGGAAGAAGTAAAAGCCTTGATGAATGTTAAAATTGGGGATTCGGAGGAAGCGTTATCAGACGAAGAAAAAATGCAGTTTTTAATGCGAAGAATGGAGGAAAAGGATGCAGATATTCAGAAATATAATGAATTAATAGTAAAATACAATACGGTGTTAAATGATTATAAACAGAGGTATGAGCCATCCAGTCAACAATTGGTAGAAAGTCTATTAAATATAATAGATGAAGATATTCTGGATGAAGAACATGTCAGCCGTATTACATATGGACATATAAGAGCATTAAGACAAATCTGCAATGAAGTGAATGACGGACAGCGCCTATATACTCAGATTTTGAAGAAACTGTACGGCGTAATCGTAGAAAAGAAATATTATAAAGAATCTTTTGTATGTTGCGACATAAAGGAGTCGATGCATTATATCGATAAGCTGCCACTTAGTGTTTTGGTTATACCGGGAGAGAAGATAGAGGATGTAGAATATATTTTGGATATGGAGGATGTAGATGCGCTGGTTGATTTTTTCTGGAAGGAGTTTGAGCACATTCTATGAGTGAAAAAGTGATTATCTTGTATGATAGTCAGTACAAGAGAGCGTTGGAAGCGGCACTGGATAAGAAAATAGAGGATGTCAAATGGTACAGTGTGGATTCAATGACAACTCAACTTTACGAAATTGCAGTAACAATTATGCAGGACGGTTGCGTAACAAGCAATGCGCGGGTTTTTGTGCTTGTGGGGACATATAAGAGAAGAAAGTACATATGGAATATGTTGTTGACAATTGGATACTCGGAAGAGCAACTTGTCAATGTGTATCAATTTTATTGGGAAATGCAATCTCAAATGAGATATAGAAGAATTATGTCACATACGTGTGATATATTGGATGGCATAGTATTAGGAATATCACATGGAAAGTGTGGAATTGATGTGGAAAGACTCCCCAGAAGATGGGTTAATTTGTGTTGCAGTTCTCAGGATATTTATTATAATTACAAAACGTTATGTGCGGTGTTGGATGAGTATGATGAACAAATTAAGTCCGTCAAGTATATAGTAATTGATATGTTTGATTATACGTATTTTAATTATGATGTATTAATGGCTAGTGAATGTGAATCGTATTTGGAATCCAGTGGATTTTTGGGTGAAACTAGGAATGGTATGAGTGAAAAGCGTAATATAGAGCAGATAAATGAAGAATTAATACATTTTTGGCAAGAAGGAAGAGAGGATAGAATAAAGAAGGCACTATTTGAAAAAGTATTTCCAGAAATGAAAATAGCAGATAAAAATTGGTATGGAACATGGAAGGATGATTTGATCGATCAGGCGAGAACACTAAGTCAGAAGGAAATTGAAGATTATCGAAATTGGACGAAATTTTCGGCAATTCAGACAAAAATATATGAGAGTACGATTACATTCCAAACAGAAGCGTTCCAAAAAATGCTTCAACGAATAACAGAGATAAATTCTGATATACACATATTAGGGGTATTGCTTCCAAAATATATTGTGGTAGAGCAGATGGAAGCGGAACTAAATAAAGTGTGGAAAGAAGTGTTTGTGCCAATAGTCCGGGAGATGGAAAATACATATAAAAATTTTGCTTTTTTTGACCTTAAAGGAATGGATATTGTGCAACAATCAAGAGCGTATTGGTGGGATATGACCCATTTAAACAAGGAGGGCGCAAGGATAATGACGGAGTATATTTCTACGATATTGACTGCTGGCGAATAGTTCATTAGAGATGAGAGGTAGATAAATATGGCAAAAGTATTGGTTGCATTTCATAATGGAATTGTAGATGAAAAAAATCCGGAAGCGATGCCTGCTTTTTATGAGGCGTTTATTCGTGGCTTGGATTCTGCAGGAAATCAGGTCGTTGTGTATTCACATGGAATGTTTGGAGCAGATTTTGGAGAGATCGATGAGGACATAAAAAACGAAATTTGCGGGTTTGAACCAGATATTTGTATTATTTTTAATAATTCTTTTTTCGATTTGGCAGAGGTGGTAGATTGCCCGATTATTATTTATGAGGTAGACAGCCCGCTCTATTTTAGTAATAAAGACGATATACGGAAGAAACCGGATCGCTATTTATATTTCATATTTCAGGAAGAAAGCCGAAAGGTATTGAAAGAGGATTATGGAGTTAATGAAAAGCAGATATATTTTGTCCCTTTTTTTACAGAGGTATATGCAGATGAGACTGTGCAGCAAACAACAAATGTTTCATTTATAGGAAGTTTGTTTTCACTAGGTTCCATAAATGTGTTTGAATCATTTATTCAAAAGAGACCTTCACTCAAAGAGAAGCAGATGATGGAAAGCTGTTTGCGGGAATTACAAAAAAATTCTCAAGTAACTGTTAGCAATTTGATATATAAATATAACATTACATCGGAACTAGTGGTGCGCCATCTGGATCTTCAACAGCTTTTGATGATGCTGAGTAGAGAAAAGCGGCTAAAGGTATTATCGGGAGTAGCAGATTTGGGTTTGGAATTGTATGGAACAGAAAACTGGGATAGTACCTATTACAATGATTCTAAACTTAATATGGCATATATACGTAAGAAAGTATATTCTGTTGAAGATAATCAAGATATTTATAATAGATCAAAAATAGGAATTAATGTTTCGCATTTGCAGGCGGCGAGTGGATTTCCATGGCGCGTGATGGATATTATGGCAAGCAATGCTTGCCTGGTGACAGATTATCATGCGGGATTTAAACGTCTATTTGGTGATATCCCTATTCCGGTTTATGAGTCAGCAAGTGAGGCGTATGAACTGTGCAGACAGCTGGTAAAAGATCAAAGCAGAAGAAGGGAGATTGTGCTACAATGTCAGGAGACGGTTGCAAATAAATATCGATTTAAGCATTTATTGCCTAAATTAGAAGAGTATAGTGGTGTTACACTGCATATTTAGAAGTAGTTGCTAAAACAGAAATGTAGAGGTTATCTACAATATAAAAATTTGAAATAGATTGTATTTTTGGGGATAAGCAGAATAATTCCTCTAAAGAAATATGTAAAACGATTCGATATAAATATCAGAAATATATCGAAAAACATCTCAGGGAAGAGGTAGAATAACATGGTAGTTAATCACAATATGGCATCGATCTGTGAGAGCAGACAGCTGCGTTATAATGTTAAGAAGATGGAGGTATCTTCTAAAAAGCTGGCGACAGGATATAAGATTATTGGAGCAAATGATGATGCGGCGGGCTTACAGATTTCAGAGACAATGCGCCATCAGACGAGAGGATTGAATAAGGCATCCAGGAATTCGCAGGACGGAATCAGCATGCTGCAGACGGCGGATGCAGCGCTGCAGGAGACACAGGATGTTCTGGGACGTATGGTGGAATTGACCACACAGGCAGCCAATGATACACATACGGACGCGGATCGCAGATCAATTCAGGACGAACTTGATCAGCTGAATCAGGAAGTCGATCGTATCGCGTATACGACAAACTTTAATCAGCAGTACATTCTTGCGGAAGGAACACCGCAGGCGGCACCGGGATATTATCGGATACAGTCTGGAGCATTAAACGGTCAGAGCATAGATATTCAGTTTGTGAATGCAAGTAAGGAGAGCCTTGGCGTAGACAAGGTGGATGTATCTTCTCATCAAAAAGCTTCTGCGTCTATCACGATGGTGCAGGATGCAATCGAGAAGGCATCTCACTGGAGAGATAAGTTTGGTGCGCAACAGGAACGCCTGGAGCATGCGGTGCGTAACACAGATAATTCCTCCGAAAATACACAGAGCGCAGAGTCGAGTAAGAGAGACACTAACATGAATATGGAGATGGTGCTATACTCAACCAACCGAATTCTGGTGCATGCGTCCCAGAGTATCCTGGCACAGTATAATGATGATGCGAAAGCGGTACTTGAGATTTTAAAATAGTCAGAAAAGCAAAGATGGGAAAAGGCATTCTGTGAAAGGAATGCCTTTTGGCTATAAAGACAGGAGAATCCCACATGAACCTATCCATCTGTATCATTACAAAAAACGAAGAACAGAATATTGACCGCTGCTTAAAGGCGCTTGTTCCGTACGGTCTGGAGACGATTGTGGTGGATACCGGATCGACGGACCGCACGAAACAGATTGCGGCGCGTTACACGGACAGGCTGTATGATTTCCCGTGGTGCGACGACTTCTCGGCGGCCAAGAATTTTGCAATAGAAAAGGCCTCACATTCCTATGTACTGGTTTTGGACAGCGACGAGTTTGTAGAGCAGCTGGATCTGTCCGCACTGGAAAAACAGATTGCTGCGCATCCGGGGGCGGTCGGCCGGATCCGCAGACGGAATGTGTTTCACAGAAACGGGGAGGAACAGGAGAACCGTGAGTGGATCAACCGCATATTCGCAAAAGAATATTTTCACTACGAAGGCAGGATTCATGAGCAGGTGACGTCCCTGCACGGCGCAGAGAGCGGTTATCGGACGTATGAGACGCCGGTTGTGATCTTGCACACCGGATACGATCTGCCCGGGCAGCAGAAAAAAGAAAAGGCGAAGCGCAACATCCGCCTGCTGGAACAGGAACTAAAGCAGCTGGGCTGGGATGAAAATGCCGGGGCAAAAGACGGCGTCGCAAAGGCAGAGACAGCCGGAACAGATGCGAAAGCTTGTGGGAGCGAGCAGATTCCGTATCTTCTGTATCAGCTCGGCAAGAGTTATTACATGATGGGAGAATACGGCGCGGCGTGCGACTGGTTCGCGCAGGGGCTTTCGTTTGACTTAAACCCTGCACTGGAATACGTGATTGACATGGTGGAGACATACGGATATGCGTTAATCAACAGCGGGCAGGAGCAGACGGCGCTGTTTTTTGAGAATATCTATGACGAATTTGGAAAAAGTGCGGATTTTCAGTTCCTGATGGGATTGATTTACATGAAAAACGCACGGTTCACAGAGGCGGTGCGTGAATTCAAGAAGGCGGCCGGGCATGCAGAGTGCCGGGCACAGGGAGTGAATTCCTATCGGGCAGACTATAACATCGGCGTCATCTACGAGTGCCTCGGGAAAAAGGAAGAGGCGCTTGCCTATTACCGGAAGTGCGGCGGCTATGCGCCGGCAGAAGAGCGGATACGCGAGCTGGGGTGGGGGTAGAAGAAAAAGCTATGACAACGAGAGAAGAAGCATTGGAATACGGAATGTCATTTCCGGATGTGTATCTGGATACACCGTTTCACGATCAGAACTGGGTATTGGTGCGTTCCCGGAAAAATAAGCGGGCGTTCCTCTGGACTTATGAATATCAGGGGCAGATGCGGATCAATGTCAAGGCGGACACGGAGTGGATCGATTTCTGGCGGAAGGCGTACAAGGCGGTCATTCCCGGATACCATCAGAATAAGAAACACTGGAATACGGTCATTCTTGACGGAAGTGTGCCGGATGTGGATATAAAGCGGATGATAGCGGAAAGTTATGATCTGGTTACGGGAGTGAAAAAAGAGAAGAAAATCCGGGAAACAACCGGGAAATAAGTGGGAAATAGTGTTGCAATTTCCTAACGACAGACGTATAATTAGGGCAGTTAGGGGAGGACGTGCAATGCAATATATGACATCCAGACAAAAAGCTGCAGAGTGGTCCGTCACGAGGCGTATGGTAAATTACTGGTGCGCAAACGGAGAGATTGAAGGTGCATACAAAGAAGGCAGCCGTTGGCTCATTCCAGTGGACGTAGAACGTCCGGGAGAAGAGGAGCGTTTGCGGCGTATGAGAGCATACACCATTCGGATTACAGGCAAGAAGAGCGTTGCGGTTGGCATTCAGGACTTTGAGGCGTTAAGACGTGATCAGATGTTTTATGTAGACAAGACGGATTTTATTCGGCAGTGGTGGGAATCTGGCGAGACGACAACGTTGATTACACGCCCCAGACGCTTTGGCAAGACACTGAATCTGAGCATGTTGAACTGCTTTTTTTCTACGTTCTATGAAAATCGTGCAGATTTGTTTGAAGGCTTGAAGATTTGGGATGAGAAAAGTTATCACAAGCTACAAGGGCGTTTCCCTGTCATATTTTTGTCGTTTGCCGGAGTCAAAGGGAAGTCATTTGAGAGCGTGTTTAGGCAGATGAATTATGGTATTGTGGAGATATATCGTCGATTTGAGCGGATACTTGACATGTCGCAATTTACGGATAAGGAGCGGCAGGATTTTGAACGTATATCATGGGATATGGATACATCAGTGGCTGCGCAGTCTTTGAGACTTTTAACAGATTTGCTTTATACGTATTACGGACAGAAGCCGATCATTTTGCTGGATGAATATGATACACCACTTCAGGAAGCTTACTTTAATGGTTTTTGGGATGAGATGGTCTCGTTTGTGGGGGCTTTTTTTAATCATTCATTTAAGACAAATCCGTCGCTTGGAAGAGCGCTGCTGACGGGCATTACCAGAATATGTAAAGAATCTATATTTTCAGACCTCAATAATATAGATGTGGTCACACAGATGAGCACAAAATATGATACAGCGTTTGGTTTTACGGAAGAAGAGGTAAATGCGGGACTTGCACGTGTCGGTTTGCGGGACTGTCAGGAGAAAGTCAAGGAATGGTATGACGGCTTCACCTTTGGGCTGCGCAGGCATATGTATAATCCGTGGTCGGTCACAAAGTTTATTGATGCGGAAGGGATATTTGACACGTATTGGGCCAATACAAGTAATAATAAGCTGGTCAGTTCATTGCTCCAGAAATCTTCAAGAAATATGAAGATGGCGGTAGAGCAGCTCCTTGAAGGGAAGGCACTGCATGTGGAAATGGACGAGCAGCTGGATTTTTCACAACTGGAATATCGGGAATCTGCTATTTTTAGTCTTTTGTATGCGACAGGCTATTTGCGTGTGGACCAGAGGAATGATCAGGAATACGTGCTGATGTTGACGAACAAGGAAGTGGAGATCATGTTTCGACGCATCATACGGGAATGGTTTAACGATATGGACACCGGTTATGGGGATTTCAGAAAAGCGCTGTTGCATGATAATATAGAAGAGATGAACTACTATATGAATATGGTCACGCTCTCTACGTTCAGCTATTTTGATACAGGTACAGGGCGAGGCAATATTGATGAGACAGAGCGGTTTTATCATGGCTTTGTGCTTGGGTTGCTGGCGGATTTGTCGGATCAGTTTTCAATACGGTCAAACCGGGAGAGCGGTCTGGGGAGATATGACATTATTCTTCGTGCGCGGGAGGAGAACTGCGATTCTTACATTATTGAATTTAAGGTTTTTGACCGGGAGAGAGATGAGGATATGAGAGCGTGTGTTGCAAGGGCATTGCAACAGATTGAAGAGAAGAAATATGAGTCAGAACTTGTGGCGGATGGGATTGCAAAGGAGCGGATCAGAAAGTATGGATTTGCATTTGACGGAAAAAATGTTCTGATCGGCTCATAGAAGGAGAATATTTTGAAGCATACCATTATCTATTTCATCGGTGTATATGACACACTCGATTTATTTACCGCAAAATTGTGGGAAGCCTTTGAGGCAATGGGCTATGCGTCCTTTGTATATGATGCGCGGCTGCCGCAGAGCAAGGATGTACTGCTTTCCCTGCTTGCGGAGAGTGCTTCGCCGGAGCGTGAATTTTCATGTGTGACATTTAATAATCTGGGATACAATCTGGATATGGAGGTGCCTGCGCCGGCGCGGTGTGTACAGGGAAACGATGCGTGTATACAAAAGGTTGGGACGAGAAATGTCTGGGAATATTACGGCATCCCGTATCTCAACATTCTGATGGATCATCCGTTTCACTATGAGAAGCCGCTGCGCCTGGCGCCGGAGACGTCGGTCGTGCTCTGCACGGACCGTAATCATGTAAAGTACATCCGCAGGTATTTTAAGAACATCCGCCAGGTGGACTTCCTTCCGCATGCGGGGGTGGAGCTGGGGAGCCGGCATAAGCCGCTTTCGGAGAGAGGGATTGACGTTCTGTATGCGGGGGCGCTTCCGATCTATACGGTGGCAAAAATGATACCGGATCTGTCTTCCATCCCGGAAGTGGACGGACAGCTGATGGCGGGGGATGTGCTGGCGGAGCTGGTGCACCATCCAGACCGGACGACGGAGGAAGTCATAGAGGAGTACCTGAAAGACCGGCGAAGCGATATCCCGGACAAGCGCGTGCAGGAGATCATTGTGCAGATGCGTTTTATCGACTCCTACGCCACTTCGTTTTTCAGGGAGCAGGCGGTGCGTATTCTGGTGGAAAACGGAATCCGGGTCACGGCGTACGGTGCGGGATGGGACCAGTGCGAGTGGAGCGGCAGCCCGTATCTTGATTACCGTGGAAAAGTGCTCGCGCCGGAGATTCTTCCGTTTATGAACGATGCCAAAATTGTGCTGAATACGATGACCTGGTTTAAGGCGGGAGCACACGACCGGATTTTTAACGGAATGCTGGCGAAAGCGGTAGTGGTTACTGACGATTCCACGTATCTGCGCCGGGAATTTACCGATGGCAGGGAGCTTGTGATGTTCCGGCGGCAGGAGCTCGGGACACTGCCGGAGAGGGTGTTTGATCTGTTTGGACATCTGGAGCGGGCACAGGAGATTGCAGATTGTGGATATGCTGCGGCGAGAGACGGTCATACGTGGAAAAGCCGTGCGGAGTATCTGAAGGAGTGCTTTCTGACCTGACGAATGCACATGGGCGAAGATGGGAGCGGTAAATGTAAGCTTCTGCGCGCGGTAAGGCGAACAAAGGCGGTAAGTCTCTGCGCGCAGTACTGCAAAGAAGGCAATATATAGGATAGAGGAATGGACAGCTATGCACATATTGATGTACCGATGGAAAGCATATAATTACAGAGACATTGAGCAGACTTTTTTGCTGCTTGGACATACGGTGGACAATATCGAACAGGAACTCGGAAGCTATGACGTAAGTCCTGAATTTGAGCGGGTGATCGAGGAGAAGATCCGGGGGACGCATTATGATATGGTCTTTACGGTGAACTATTTCCCACTGATCTCGAATGTATGTGAGCGCACAGGCGTGAAATATATTTCCTGGACATGCGACAATCCGCTGATCAGTATGTACCATGAATCGGTGTTCCACGCCTGCAATTACATTTTTACGTTTGATAAGACGAATTACCTGGAGTTCCGCGGGATGGGCGTAAAGCATATCTGGTATCTCCCGCTGGCGGTAGATACGGAGCGGATGGATGCGCTGCTCGGGGCGCCGGAAGAAGCGGGAAGATGGAAAGCCGCACAGGATCCGGAGATGCGGAAATACCGCGGAGATGTGGCGTTTGTGGGAAGCCTCTATGAGCGCAATTCTTATGACAAGATCAAAAACAGGCTGCCGGAGTATTTGAGGGGATATTTTGATGCTGTTATGGAGGCGCAGCTTAACATCAGCGGAGCGAATATCGTGGAGCCGATGCTGACTACGAACATTCTCGAACAGTTGCAGGAATATTTTCAACTGGAAAAATCTGAGGGTTCTTTTTCGGATCTGGGGCTGATTTTCCAGACGACCGTGTTGGGGTTTAAGATTGCGGAGATCGAGCGGAGAAGGGCGCTGATTGAACTGTCAAAGCATTACAGGGTCAATGTCTACAGCAACAGCGATGTCAGTGATCTGCTGCGGATTCAGTATTGTGGGTCGGTGGACTACTGGAGCGAGATGCCGAAGGTCTTCCGCATGTCGAAGATCAATCTGAACTTTACGATACCGAACATCAAGAGCGGCATTCCGCTGCGCATCTGGGATGTACTTGGCTGCGGGGGCTTTCTTCTGACGAACTACCAGGCAGAGATTCCGTACTATTTCAAGGAGGGGGAAGATCTCGTCTGCTTTGATGGTCTGGAAGACCTGTGTGAGAAAGTGGGGTACTATCTGGAGCACGAGGAGGAGCGTAAGCGGATTGCATGGAACGGGTACCACAAGGTGCGGGAGAAGCACTCTTATATAGAAAGAATCCACACCATTCTGGATACGGTTGCAGGTGAAGACGCAAAATAAATAGGTGGCGGCGCACTGCCGGACCGCTGTAAACAAAAGGAATTGCCGCAATAAGCATATCGTGCTTTGCGTTGATAAGTAATATTATAAGAAGATCACACCGTGGGATTTCAGATGGAAATGCGGATGGACATTCGGTTCAAAAAATGTGACATTTCTAACTGGTCGGATGTCTGCATCTTCGATGATCCGTGTCTTTCCAAGTTTGGAGCACTCCGCGGGTCATGTCCGCATCCCGGAAGACAATTTGTAGGACTTTTGTGCCGCGCTTGCCTGTACTCCCGCAATAAAACATAACCGCGCGAAGCCGATGTCTGAGTCGTCATCTGCCTTGACTTTAATAGCAGATGACGACGAGTTTCGGTTCGCGCGGTTTTATATTGTCTATGAGGGAGTACAGTTAGGGCGGCTAGAAAGTCCGCCCATTGTCTCCGGTGTGTCGGACATGCCCCCGTTGGATTGTCCAAACGTGGAAGAGACACGGAATCCGATGCAGACATTCGACCGGAAGAAATGCTCACATTTTTCTCCAACGAATATTCCATCCGCATTTCCAGCTGAAATCCTCAAGTGTGTTTCTTGTAATATTACTTATCACCCCAAAGAGGATTACGCTTATTGCGGCAATTCCTTTTAACAATAGGTATCAAGCATCAGGCCGGAATACACCGAAGAGTGATAAGCCGCCGCAAAATTGTGTCCCGGATTCTTGTAGGCAATCAGAACTTTGCTGACATAGCTGATCGGGTCGATGGAAGCCTGGGTGGCTTTGCGTTGAAGACCGTTTTTGAAATTGTTCAGGGTACGAAAACTTTCGCGTGCGTCCGGTGCGGAAACGGCGTCGGTCAACAGGTTCTTGTCAATCTGGATCGATCCGTCCTGCTGCAGATTCAGCCCGATGGATTCCAACTCGTTGAAATAGGACTTTGCAACGCTCTCCATATCGTGGAGAAGCTTGCCGGACTCCTGACTGCCGTGGTAATTGTGACCGAGCTGGATCATGTTGTTGTAGACGTTGACCAGCGACTGCACATTGTCTGCGACCGCATCCGTATCCGCTTTGAAGCCGATCGTTGCGGATTCCCCGTCGGCACTGGGGGCTTTCAGCGTCAGTTCAAAAGCGTTGTTGACAGTAAATGTGTTGGACAGCGACGAATGTTCGGTACCGTTTAACAAAAAGAGCGAATTGACCGGCATTTCCGTGACGTCGTTGATGCCGAGCGTGCGCATGGCGCGTATGGAACCACTGTCCGGCGCCGGCATAATCTCAAACAGGTACTGCTCGCTATCGCCGAGACCGGTCTGCTGCGACGTGATGGAAAGCGCATTCTGTCCGCGGTCGTTGGAGACCAGTGTGGCGTTTAAGCCGATATTGGCATTATTGATCAGCCGCATGATCTTGCGCTGCACGGTCTCGTTGGTGTCCCTGCCGCTGATCGTGTACTGGAATTCATAAGAGCTTAAGTTGGTGTTCAGGTCGAAGCTGTAATTGCCTGGCACAAAGTCACTTGCGCCCGGGGCAAGATACACGCCGCGGTTGACCTGCGGTGTGGCGAGACGTTCTACCGTTATATCGAACTGCTTGGAGTTGTCCGCGTCCATGTTCGAGCCGATGTACTGCACACTCACAGCGTCCTCATCAGAAGACTGCGCGATTTTCCGGGAAAAAGCGTGTTCCGCATTGTCGTCCGGAGCATTGTTTGAAAGCGCTGCGATAAAATTCTCGATCGAGCGGGCCTGCTCCTTGATGTCGATGGCAAAACGGCCGGTATCCCTAGTGAAATTGATTTTGTAAAGGGGGGAATCTTTATTAACTTTGACAATATTATTGTATACGGCGCGCAGCTGGCTTTTTTTGTGCGTGTCGTAGCGAGACATGCCGGAACCGGCATAAGTGCTCAGGTAATACTGATAGGCACTGTCGATGACTGCCATTGGAATCCCTCCTTTCTTCCATGAAATCATATGCCTTCGCATATGCAGGGATATAAATCCGTTTATATTGCTTCCTGCTTATATATAATGAAACTGTATTTTTAAATGCACAATAGATATACTTCTAATATTTTTTATCGGTAAACAGATATAAAATATTTACAGTAAAAATAAAAATTACGCGATAGATTTGTAAAATCAGAAAAAAGACTTGCGGCACACTATATGTAGTGCTAAAATAAATTCGTTGCACGAGTTAAAAAAAGTGGTTGACGCTCCATATTGATTGTGATATATTAGACTAGCGATGGAAGTAGGTCTTTTTTTTATGCCTTTTTTTAGGACTCCTTTCCTGAGGGGACCCTAAGCCCGGTCGCAGGGAACAAAAGACATAAGAAAAGCACAAAGAATTTTAATGGAGGTGGAAGTTGTGCGCACGAAAATAACATTGGCATGTACTGAGTGTAAGAATCGTAATTACAACACGACAAAGGACAAGAAAGCTCATCCGGACAGAATGGAAACCAAGAAGTATTGTAGATTCTGCAAGACTCATACATTACACAAGGAAACCAAATAGGCTTTTGGGCAAAGGAGTGAGAAAATGGGAGAAACCGAGAACAAAGCTGCTCAGAAAGAGAGCTTTTTTAGCGGCCTGTCGGCTGAATTCAAAAAGATCATTTGGCCGGACAACAAATCACTTGCAAGACAGACAGCAGCCGTTGTTGCTGTTTCCGTAGTAATGGGTCTTGTGATCGCGCTTCTGGATTTTGTGATTCAGTATGGCGTTGATTTCCTTGTTGGTTTAAGTTTTTAATGGAGGCATAGGTGATTTATGGCAGAGGCACACTGGTATGTAGTTCATACCTACTCAGGATATGAGAATA